>Ga0105049_10000544_pt1 | contig 41858 bp, 39 predicted proteins | sample MAT06_FD_78087 | JGI IMG/M metagenome (GOLD analysis project Ga0105049, IMG submission 78087) | Freshwater microbial communities from Lake Fryxell liftoff mats and glacier meltwater in Antarctica - MAT-06 | ecosystem: Environmental > Aquatic > Freshwater > Ice > Liftoff microbial mat | place...
CGCCCATCGCGGCCTGCACGAGGCCGAGTCGAGAGAGCTGCCACCAGCTCACTTGCTGGCCTCTGCAATGATCGGCAACGTACGCACGGCGAACGCAGCGATCATCATGCCACTCACATAGAACGGAACGCCAAGGGCACTGAGCCACAACGCCCGCTCGCGCGGCGATTGGATGAAGCGCCACATCATGACCGCCTGAACGACCGAGAGCACGCCGATCGCGAGCGCATGCCCCGGACGGTTCCACGATACCAGCAACGCAATCACCGCCGCCTGCGCCAGCAACATCACCAGCGACGCCACGCGGGCAGCGCCGTCGGCGCCGAGGAGCACAGGCAGGGAATTCACACCCATGCGCTGGTCGCCCTCCATCGCCTTGAAGTCATTCAGCGTCATGATGCCGTGCGCGCCGATGCTGTACAGCGTGGCGAGCACCAGCAACGGCATCGGCGGCACCTGATTGCCCAGCATGATGCCGGCACCGGTCACCCACGCCAGGCCTTCATACGTAAAGCCCACGGCCGTGTTGCCGATCCAGCCGTTGCGCTTGAAGCGGAACGGCGGCGCACTGTAGCCCCACGAGAAGAGCAGGGCGATGGCGACGGCGGACATACCGAAGGCGCCGAGCGGCAGCGCCGCGAACAGACAGAGCGCCGTCCAGAAAATCGCGATCGCGAGTCCCCATTGACCGGGAATGCGGCCGGAGGGAATCGGGCGATCGGGCTCGTTGATCGCATCGACGTGACGATCGAACCAGTCGTTCACGGCCTGACGGTACGCACAGACGAGCGGTCCCGTGATCCCGATCCCGAGCGCGAGCAAGGGGATGCGTTCCGACAGGGGCACACCAGCAGATATCGCACCGCAGGTAAAGGCCCACATCGGAGGGAACCACGTCACCGGCTTGAGCAGCGTCAGGACCGCTTTGGGGTCCGGGCGCGCTTTCGCGGACTGTACAGAAAAACTGACGCTCATGGGTGTCTAGTTTAGTTGACAGTACACAAATGCAACAGAGTGAAGTTGAGCGAAAATTGAAGACTCCCGGTCCGAATTCTGGAAACGGAAAACGGCCAGTATAAATCGGCCGTTGACCGTCCATCGTTCAGCTTACCGGGGCGTCGTCGCCGCTGCCGGGCGAGACGAGTCTGTGTCGCCGGAGCTTCACGTACAGGCTCTGCCGGCTCACTCCGAGCACCTCGGCCGCCGAGGTCCGGTTGTCGTTCGTGAGCTCCAAGGCCGCTTCAATAAAATGGCGCTCGACCAGATCAACCGTGTCGCGAACGAGGTCCCGGAGGGCGACGCGCCCCACGAGCGTGGTCAATTCTTCGACAGCGCGGGTCAAGTCACGGGCGCCTTGAGGGCTGGCCGCCAGACGTCGCCCGATGTCACGAATGGTGAAGCCGATACACGGCTCGTCGCCTTCGGGCGCCCAGACGGCCGAAACTTCGACCTCGCTCTGGTGCCCGCTCGAGCCGCGGGCCGTGGTGGCCATGAGCCGAACCACCCCATTCTTCTTGAGCATGCTCGTAAAGACGGGGAAGTCGGCGCCAGGGCGTCCGATATACGTCGCCAGCAGGGTGCCGCGCATTTGTCCCTCGCTCGCCAGCCCGGCGATGTCGAGGAACGCGCGGTTGGCGGTCAGCACGTAGCCTCCGAGGTCGGTGACGACGAAGCCATCGGGGGATCGCTCCAGCAGGTCGATGACGCGAAGCGGCGAGTCGGCGGACGCGCTGGCGGTCGGCGCCACATCGGCGCCGGACAGGCGGACGAGCAACAGCGTGGCCGACTCCTGTCGAAAGCAGGAGGCGGAGGCATGATACGAACGGCCGCCAGCCGACATGGCGACGAGCACGTCACCGGCGCGGCCAGCGCTCTTGGCGGTCGCTGCCAGCTCTTCGAGTGAATGCCCACTCTCGGCATCGGTGCCGAACGGGAAGGTCCGCCCGATGAGGCGATCCGGCGTATCCCCGAACACCTGTCCAGCGGCCGTGTTGGCGTCGAGGACCTTCAGCGTGGTCGCATCGATGACGAGAATGGCATCGCTCGCGATCTGGAAGAGCAGCCGATAGCGCGTTTCGACGTGCCGGAGCCGCCAGTAGTCGCGCTCCATCGCCTGCTGGGCTTCGACCAAGCGTTGCTGGAGCGCGGAGACATGGCGCATGTCACGGCCCACGGCGACCAGACTGCCATCCCGCCCGATCCGCAGTGCGGTATACGAGACGGGGACATCGGCGCCATCGACCAGCAGATTGTTCACCTGACGACGCTTCGAGATCCCGCCGGAGTGCGCCTCCTTGATCAGCGTGTCGATCTTTGCGCGGCTATCGGGCGTGACCGTGTCGATCCATGGGCGACCGACCCACTGGCTGGCCGCATCGAACTGGTTTTCTCCGCCAGCGAGCGAGACGTCACGAATGACGCCCGCGCTGTCCATTACAAGGGCAATATCCCCCGCAACAGCGAGCAGCGAAGCGGCAGTCTTGGCATCGATCTCGCCAAACGCGGCTTCACGTGCGATCGAGGGCGTCACTGAACTGGTCATGCTCGCTTACGGCCTCCGTGGGGGCGTCAGCCGCGGCGCGCTTGGCGGCGTCGAGCAGCCGTCGGGCGATCTGCGGCGCCTCACGCGCGTCGCCGGCAATGGCGTTGGCGCCGACATCAACGGCGGCGTCCGGGTATTCACAGAAGACCTGACCGCCGACCATGAACTGCACGTTCGGATTCCGCGAGGCCGACTTGAGCCGTCGGATATCGCGCTTCAAGATGGGAAGCCGGCTTTCGCTGCCGACGGAGAAGCCGATGACGTCGTACCACTCAGTGCCCACCATGGTCAGCAGATCGCTCTCTGACCACGGCGCTCCGACAAGGACACGCCACCCGTCACGCAACAAGAATTCGCCGACCATGATGATGCCGAGCGTGTGCTGCTCGCCCGGAATACAGGTCAGCAACGCATTCCCGACCGGCTCACTGCGGCTCGCGTCGGCCAGGAAAACCTGCGACAGGTCACGCAGCAGGCGCTGCATGCGACCGAGCGAGACCGTCACTTCGACAAAATCGCACTCGTCGTTGTCCCACATCTGGCCGAGCCGACGCGCCGAAGGAGCCAGTAGGTCGAGGTACACCGCCTCGATCGTGGCACCCTCAGCCAACACCTCTCGTACGAAATCCACGGCCTTCGCATCGTCGTGACTGCGCAGCGCGGCCACAAACCCATCCACGTCGCGCTCCGACAACTCGCGGGCGATGGCCATCGACAGCACCGGGGGAACCGGTCCTGCTCGATGGCTCGTGAGGAGGCGAGGCACAAGCTCGTTCTCAATCGTGCGCTCGAGTCGCTCGAGGCGCTCAGATCGACCGGACGCCGTAGGCGATTCCATTACGATGTGGCTGGTGCCCGGGACGCGAGTCACCGGAAGGCGACGGATAGCGGCAGGCTGGGAGGAAGCGCCGAACATTGCCGCAGAGTCTCCTGGACGCAAGAACGAATTCGGAATCAGCGCACCTGTTTCGGGTGCGATCGACTGACATTCCTATTTTGTTACGGTCTGAGCGGATTGTCAAGAAAGGTTGACGTAAACTTTTCTTGACAACTTCCGCGCTCTTCCCTAATCTCGTGTCATCTGGGTATGCGAACCCCCGGTAGAGATGATGAGATGACTATGCCCACCCACGCCTCGGACGCGCCCATCGCGACCGCCGGCGCCCGTGCTCCGTCGCCGCAGGCGCCGAGGACCGGATTGTATACGCCCGAAGAACGTCGGCGTCGCGATGCGACCCGCTGGACGCTCGTTCAGGGTATCCTTGCCCCAATCCAGTTTCTGGTGATGGCGGTCTCGGTGGCGCTTGTCATCCGATATCTGCGCACCGGGGAGGGCCTCTTCGCCGCCAACGTCTCCGTCGTCGTCAAGACGTTCGTGCTCTATACCATCATGGTGACGGGCGCGATCTGGGAGAAGGTGGTCTTCGGCAAGTACCTCTTTGCCGACGCGTTCTTTTGGGAAGACTTCGTGAGCATGTTCGTGATTGCGCTCCATACCGTGTACCTCGCCGGCCTCGGATGGAACTGGCCGCCACGCACGCTCATGGTGCTGGCCCTCGTGGCGTACGGCACGTACGCCGTGAACGCGATTCAGTTCATCCTCAAACTGCGCGCCGCGCGACTGCAAGAAGCCGAATCGATTCGCCAGGCGGCCATCGCATGAGCACCGCTATAGAACTGCCGGTCATCCGGGAGCGTGGTCAACGCGAGGTCTTCTGCGGCCTGACCGGCATCGTGTGGCTTCACCGCAAAATGCAGGACGCGTTCTTTTTGGTGGTGGGCTCCCGGACCTGCGCGCATCTCGTGCAATCGGCAGCCGGCGTCATGATCTTCGCCGAACCGCGTTTTGCCACGGCCATCCTCAGTGAGCGCGATCTCGCCGGCCTCGCCGATGCGAACGAGGAACTGGATCGCTGCGTGAAGCAGCTGCTCGATCGCCGCCCCGATGTCACCACCCTGTTCCTGGTGGGGTCGTGCCCGTCGGAAGTCATCAAGCTCGACCTGCAGCGTGCGGCCGAGCGGCTCAACGACGCGTTCCTGCCGCGCGTGCGTATTCTGAATTATTCCGGCAGCGGCATCGAAACCACGTTTACGCAGGGCGAAGACGCCTGTCTCCGCTGCATGGTGCCGCATCTCCCCGAGTCCACGAGCCAGACCGCTGAATTGATGGTCGTCGGCACGATCGCTGACGTCGTCGAAGATCAGTTCACGCGGCTCTTCGCCCAGCTTGGCGTGGGTCCGGTGCATTTCTTTCCACCGCGACTCGCGCGGAACCTGCCGCCGGTTGGCCCGAACACCAAGCTGTTGCTGGCCCAGCCGTTCCTTGGCGAAACCGCGCGGGCGCTGATCGCCCGCGGCGCCACGCTGCTGCCGTCGCCGTACCCGTTCGGCGTGAACGGCACCACGGCGTGGCTCAAGGCCGCGGCGGATGCGTGGCAGGTGGATGCCGACCTGTTCGCGAAGGTGACCGCCGCGCCGGCTGAGCGAGCCCGCGTAGCGCTCTCGCGCTACAAGCCGTGGCTCGCCGGCAAACGCGTGTTCTTCTTCCCCGACTCGCAGCTCGAGATTCCGCTCGCGCGCTTTTTATACGAAGAGTGCGGTGCCGAGTTGGTGGAAGTGGGGACGCCGTATCTCGACAAGCTGATGATTGGCGAGGAGCTCGAGCGCTTACCCGCGACGGCGCAGATCAGTGAAGGACAAGATGTGGAGAAACAGCTCGATCGCTGTCGCGATGCGCGTCCCGACCTCACGGTGTGCGGTCTGGGTTTGGCCAACCCGCTCGAGGCCGAAGGACTGCGCACGAAGTGGTCGATCGAACTGGTGTTCTCTCCGGTGCACGGCTACGAGCAGGCGGGTGACCTGGCAGAACTGTTCGCGCGTCCGCTCGATCGCGCGCAGCGACTCGCAGTTTGAGGATCACAGTATGGAACTGACGCTCTGGACGTATGAAGGCCCGCCACATGTCGGCGCGATGCGCATCGCGACGTCCATGAAGGGCGTGCACTATGTCCTGCATGCCCCCCAGGGTGACACGTACGCCGATCTGCTCTTCACCATGATCGAGCGGCGCGACGCCCGCCCGCCGGTCACGTACACCACGTTCCAGGCGCGAGACCTCGGTGGTGACACGGCAGAACTGGTGAAGTCGGCCGTGCGCGACGCGTACGAACGCTTCAAGCCGGACGCCATGCTCGTTGGTGAGTCGTGCACCGCCGAGCTGATTCAGGATCAGCCCGGCTCGCTCGCCATGGGCATGTCGCTGCCGATTCCTGTGGTCCCGCTCGAACTCCCCGCCTATTCCAAGAAGGAGAACTGGGGGGCGAGCGAGACGTTCTATCATCTGGTGCGCACGCTGCTGTTACCGCTCGCACCGGCGCCCGGCGCGCCGCCCCGCGAGAGCGTGACGGCGGTTACCGCTCGCGAGAATCGCCGTCCGCGCTGCAACCTGCTGGGCGGCACGGCGCTCGGTTTCCGTAATCGCGACGATGTTCGGGAAATCACGCGGCTGCTGCACGACATCGGGGTCGATGTGCATGTCTGTGCCCCGTTGAACGCCACGGTGGCGGACATTCGATCCATGCCGAACGCCGACTTCAACGTGGTCCTGTACCCGGAAGTCGCCGACACGACCGCGCGTTGGCTCCAGAAGACCTTCGGACTCCCCACGGTGCGTACCGTACCGATCGGTGTGTTGGCCACGCGGGAGTTCGTCGAAGAAGTCGGCAACGTCGCCGGCGTCGATGTCTCGGCGCTGCTCGAGCGCGAGCGCGCCGGGAGCGCGCAGGTCGATGCCAGCCGGTCGCTGCTGCCGTGGTACTCCCGCTCGGTCGACTCCACGTATCTCACCGGCAAGCGCGTGTTCGTGTTCGGTGACGCCACGCACGTGATGGCGGCGGCGCGTATGGCGAAGGACGAACTCGGCTTCACGGTGGTCGGCATCGGCACGTACGCCCGTGAATACGCGCGGCCGATTCGCGAACTCGCCGCCGCACTCGGCGTGGAAGCGCTGATCAGCGACGACTATCTCGCCGTCGAACAGCGCGTCACCGAGCTCGCCCCCGAGCTGGTGCTGGGGACGCAGATGGAACGCCACATCGCGAAGCGGCTCGGTGTACCCTGTGCGGTGATCTCGGCGCCGATCCACGTGCAGGATGTGCCGGCCCGGCATTCGCCGCAGATGGGTTTCGAAGGCGCCAACGTGATCTTCGATACGTGGGTCCATCCGCTCATGATGGGACTCGAAGAGCATCTCCTGCACATGTTCAAGGACGATTTCGAATTCTCCGACGGCGCCACGCCCTCGCACCTGCACGCGTCGCCGCCGTCTATCGGTCAGCCGTCGCGCGGGGATGCAACGGGCGGCCATCGTGTCACGCCGTTCACGGCGCGGGCGGCGATCGAACTGGAAGCACCCGAGGCGGCGAGCGCGGTGGGATTCGCCGAAGAGGAAGACGAGCAGGAGGGAGATGTCGCCCTCGTGTCCGTCGCGTCGGTCACGACCTCGTGGCTCGCGCCAGCAGAAGTGGAGCTCAACAAAATCCCGTTTTTCGTGCGTGGTAAAGTGCGTCGCAACACCGAGCGGTACGCGCTCGAACACGGCATCGCACACATCACGGTCGATACCCTTTACGACGCGAAGGCGTTCTATGGCCGCTAAGAAGAGTGCAGGCGTGATCCCGATTCGTGTGGCGATCACCACCCTCGACGCACACCTGGCCGATGCGTTCGGGAGGGCCGGCGCCGCGCTCACGCGCGACATCCCCGGCCTGACCATCAACATGCACGTGGCGGCCGACTTCGGCAGCGATCCGCTGGCCGCCGAACGCGCTCGACAGGACATCGCGCAAGCCAACATCGTGGTCTGCACGCAGCTCTTCCAGGAAGAGTATGCGAATGCGGTGTACGAGGCCGTGCTCGCACGCCGCGATCAGGCCGATGCGGTGCTGTGCGCCCTCTGCACGCCCGAGTTGGTGAAGTGCACGAAACTCGGCAAGTTCGATATGAGTGGTGGCGAATCGCGCTCACCACTCTCACCGATCAATCTGCTCAAGAAGCTTCGCGGCTCACGAGGCGACGGCAAGTCGAGCGGCGAGCGTCAGATGACCGCGCTCCGCACGCTACCGTCCATTCTGAAGTTCATCCCGGGCACCGCCCAGGACGTCCGCGCGTACCTCTTGCTCATACAATATTGGCTGGCGGGCACGGCGGAAAATATCGAGCAGATGGTGAAGTATGCCATCGATCGCTACGCCGACGGACCGCGCAAAGCGCTGCGGGGGGCGCTCAATCCCCAGCAGCCGCAAACGTATCCCGAAGTCGGTCTTTGGCATCCGTCGCTCCCCGAGCGGGGGATCGTCGAGAAAATGGAAGCGCTACCACGCCATCGCGGCGAGAACAATGGCACGGTGGGCGTGCTCGTCGGTCGTTCGTATCTGTTGGCTGACAATGTGGCGCACTACGCGGCGGTCGTTCGGGCGCTGGAGTCCAAGGGGTTGCGCGTGGTAGCGGCGTTCGCGTCGGCGCTCGATGCGCGTCCTGCGGTCGAGAAGTACTTCACGAACGGGTCCGGGCAGGCGACCATCGATGCGATGATCAACCTGACCGGCTTCTCGCTGGTCGGTGGTCCCGCCTACAACAATTCGGACGCGGCGCAGGAAGTATTGCGCGGCCTGGATGTGCCGTACCTCACGCTGCAGACACTGGAGTTTCAGACCATTCAGGAGTGGCGCAACGATGCGCGCGGCCTCAATCCGTTGCAGGCCACGTTGCAGATCGCGATTCCCGAACTCGACGGCGCGATCATCCCCACCGTGTACGGTGGCAAGGGCGAACCGCAGCCGGGCAAGGCGGCCGCGTCGGAACCGATCCCCGAGCGAGTCGACCGCGTGGCCGAGCGCGTGGCCAAGATGGTCGCGCTGCGGCGCAAGGATCGCGCGGAGCGGAAGATCGCGCTGATCCTGTTCAATTTTCCGCCGAACGCCGGCAACACGGGTAGCGCCGCGTATCTCGCCGTGTTCCCGTCCATGCAGCGCGTGCTCGCGTCGCTCAAGGAGCAGGGCTACACGGTGGAGCTCCCGGCCAGCGCCGACGAACTGCGCGAGCGGATCACCGGCGGCAACCGCGAGCGCTATGGTGCGCCGGCCAACGTGCACACCACGATTCGCACGGACGACCACGTCCGTCGCGAGATCTACCTCGACGAGATCGAGAAGACGTGGGGGCCCGCTCCTGGTCGGCAGCTCTCCGACGGGCAGTCCATCCAGGTCATGGGCCTGCAACTCGGCAATGTGTTCATCGGCGTGCAGCCGTCGTTCGGATGGGAAGGTGATCCGATGCGCCTGTTGTTCGAGGGTGGATTCTCACCGACCCACGCGTTCAGCGCCTTTTATCGCTGGTTGCGAGAAGATTACGCGGCCGATGCGATTCTGCATTTCGGAACGCATGGCGCGCTGGAGTTCATGCCCGGCAAGCAGTCTGGGCTCGACGACCGCTGCTGGCCCGATCGTCTGATCGGCGATGCGCCGAACGTGTACTTGTATGCTTCGAACAACTCGTCCGAAGGCACGCTCGCCAAGCGCCGCGGAAACGCCACGCTGGTGTCCTATCTCACGCCGCCGGTCGCGAACGCCGGGTTGTATCGTGGTCTGCTCGATCTCAAGAGCACGCTCGACCGATGGCGTGCGCTCGACCAGACCAAGGCCAGCGAGGCGGCGTCGTTGCGTGAACTGGTGCAGCAGCAGGCGGCCGCGGTAGAGCTGGCACCGGCCGCTCCCGCGTGGACCGCGGAAGAAACGGACGCGCGCGTCACCACGCTGCGTGACCGGCTGCTCGAGCTCGAATACAGCCTCATCCCGATGGGTCTTCATGTGGTAGGTGAGGGGATGAAGCCCGACGCGCGTGTGGGTGTGCTGGTGGAGATGGCGCGTTCGGGTCGGCCGGAGCTGGAACTCCCGCCTATTGGCGACACGATCGTGGTGGGGCAGAGCACGCGTAACGCCTCCGACGACACCGTAGCGCTGGTGGAGCGGATCGTCCGTGCGTCGGTCCAGGAATTGGTCGACACGAAGGACGTGCGGAGTGCCGAGCGAAAAGCGCTGGCCGAGGCCAAGTCGCACGGGCTGCGCATTGCCGATGATCGCGCGCTGAAACAGCATCTCGAGGCGCTCACCGGTTTTGACAAGTCGCTGAGCGAGGATCGCGAGGTCGCCGGTATTCTCCGAGCGCTCGACGCACGGTATGTGTCGCCGGCGCCCGGCGGAGACCTGCTGCGCAATCCCGCGGTATTGCCCACGGGACGCAACATCTACGGCTTCGATCCCTATCGCGTGCCGAGTGCGGTGGCGATGCTCGAAGGCCGTGTGCGGGCCGAACAGCTCCTCGCACGATACGTGGCCGACCACGGTTCGCTGCCGGAGTCGGTGGCGGTGGTGCTCTGGGGCACGGACAACATGAAGAGCGAGGGCACCCCGCTGGCGCAGGTCATGTCGCTGATGGGTGTCGTGCCGCGCTTCGACGCCGTTGGTCGCCTGACGGGAGCCCGCCTGTTGCCGTTGGCATCGCTCGCTCGGCCTCGCGTGGATGTGGTCGTCACGCTGTCGGGTATCTTCCGTGACCTACTGCCGCTGCAGGTCAAGTTGCTGGCGGAGGCCGCGTTGATTTGCGCCCGAGCCGACGAAGATCCGACGCAGAACTTCATTCGCAAGCATGCTCTGCAGACCATGCAGGACACGGGCTGTGACCTCGCCACGGCGGCGCTGCGCGTGTTCTCGAATGCCGACGGGGCCTACGGCTCGAACGTCAACCTGCTGATCGACACCGGCAAGTGGGAGAAGGAAGACGAGCTGGCCGATATGTTCGTACAGCGGAAGGGCTTCGCCTACGGCACCGATGGTCGTCCGTCGGCGCAGCCGGCGCTGATGAAGCGTGCGCTGGGGCAGGCAACGCTCTCATTTCAGGGGCTCGACTCAGTCGATCTCGGTGCGACCGACATCGATCAGTACGTGGAATCGCTTGGCGGCATGACGCGGGTGATCGCGCAGCAGAATGGCGGTGAGGCACCGGCCGTGTATCTGGGCGACTACAACAACGCGCAGGGCAAGGTGCGGACGCTGACCGAGCAGGTCGAGCTGGAGTCGCGCACCAAGCTGCTCAATCCGCGATGGTACGAGAGTCAGCTGGAGTATGGGTATGAAGGCGCGCGTAACATTGCGGGCCACGTGATCACGACGTTCGGCTGGTCGGCCACTGGTGGAAAAGGTGCCGTGCCGGAATGGGTGTACGCCGAAGCCACGAAGACCTTCGTGTTGGATGACGCCATGCGTGAACGGCTGGCGCAGGCCAACCCCGACGCCGCGTCGGGCCTCGCGCAGCGCTTGCTGGAAGCGAGCGATCGTGGCTACTGGTCGCCCGATGAGGCGACCCTCGAGGCACTGCGCAATGCGGCCGCTGATCTCGAAGATCGACTCGAGGGCGTGTTCGCGTGACGAACACAGACATGACGACGCAGGACCACGTCGCCGACTGGGGCGCCGATGAAACGCAGGGCCACGTGACCGGGGTAACGATATGACCGCGACGCGACTTCCGATTCTTGCTGGTGTCGGCGATGGCGAAGGGAGTTTGCAGGTGCACCTCGATGAGCACACCAAGATCGATGGCGCCCTCGTGATTGCCGTGTACGGCAAGGGCGGGATCGGCAAGAGCACCACGTCCTCGAACTTGTCGGCGGCGTTCTCGCGACTCGGCAAGCGTGTGTTGCAGATCGGGTGCGACCCGAAACACGATTCGACGTTCACGCTCACCAAGAAGATGATCCCGACGGTGATCGACGTGCTCGAAACCGTCGACTTCCACTCGGAAGAGCTGCGCCCGGAGGACTTCATGTTCGAGGGCTACAACGGCGTGCAGTGCATCGAAGCGGGTGGTCCGCCGGCGGGCACGGGTTGTGGCGGCTATGTGACCGGCCAGACGGTGAAGCTGCTGAAGGAGCATCACCTGCTCGAAGATACGGATATCGTGATCTTCGACGTGCTGGGTGACGTCGTGTGCGGCGGGTTCGCCGCACCGCTGCAGCATGCGCACTACTGCCTCATCGTCACGGCCAACGACTTCGACTCGATCTTCGCGATGAATCGCATCATCGCGGCGATTCAGGCGAAGTCCAAGAACTACAAAGTGCGGCTGGGCGGGGTGGTGGCGAACCGTTCGAAGGATACGAACGAGATCGACCGCTTCAATGCGGCAGTCGGACTGAAGACGATGGCGCACTTTCAGGATATCGATGCGATCCGGCGCAGTCGCTTGAAGAAGTGCACCATTTTCGAAATGGAAGATTCGCCTGAGGTGATCGCGGCGCAGGAGCAATACATGCTGCTCGCCTCACGCATGCTCGATGACGTGGTACCGCTGCCCGCCAATCCCCTCAAGGACCGTGAGATCTTCGACCTCCTCGGACTCGACTGATGCCTACGCAACTCACCTCTGAACTCTCCCCGACTCCGGGTTCGTCGTTCGAGGCCACGGCGCCCGGGGGTTCGCACGCCACATCGGCGTCGTACCTCGAACGGCGGGCCTGGATCGGAGAGTACTTCGACCGCACGGCGTCGGCCGCGTGGAAGACGCTCACGTCGGACGCACCGGTTTCGCGGGTGCGTGCCACGGTCCGCGCCGGACGCGACCAGATGCGGCACACCCTGCTCAACTGGCTCAGCCCCAACCTGCACGGTGTCCGCATTCTCGACGCCGGCTGTGGCACGGGCACCTTGGCCATCGACCTCGCGCGGCGGGGGGCGGACGTGGTGGCGATCGACCTCTCTCCAACGCTGGTGGATCACGCCCGGGAACGCGCCGAGGAAGCGGGGGTCTCGATCGACTTCCACTCCGGCGACATGCTCGACCCGGCGCTGGGCACTTTCGACCACGTCGTGGCCATGGATTCACTGATTCACTACGACCTGCCGGAGATGATCGCCGCGCTGGAGGCCTTGGCGCCGCGGGTCCGCGAGCGGATGCTGATCACCGTCGTGCCGGGGACGGCGTTGCTGGTCGCGCTGCGAGCGGTGGGCCGGCTGTTCCCGAAGGCCGACCGGGCGCCGGCCATCGTGCCGATTTCGGAGCGGGCCTTCCGAAGCGGCCTCTTGGGATCGCGCGACCTCGATACATGGGGTATGGTTCGGACACGGCTCATAGAGCGCGGTTTCTATCGCTCCATGGCGATTGCGCTGCATCATAGTTCGATGGGCGGCTCAGCGGGCGCTGCGGCCTCCCGCCGCAGTTGACGATCACCGGATTCGAGGGAACGACGTGATGGACGGTATGGTGTGGGGCATAGCCGGCCTTGGGCTGGCGGCGATGACGGGATGGTTCGTGATGCGTCGTCGATTCGACGTGGCGTGTACGATCGATCTCGAGTCGACGCACGACCACTTCCACGCGCACGTGGACCTCGATGGCGTCGAGGTAGACCCTGGTGATCAAGTGCTCGTCCACAATACGCCAACGCGTATCCCGTTCGGGACGCAGCGCACCTATGCCTCCCGGGCAACGGTGCAGCGCGCCAGCTGGTTGCGGCGGCAGTTCGTGAAGCTGACCGGCGGCACGGAACTGTACGAGCTTTACGACGTCGGCTTCGAAGGCTGAGGAAACAGACCCTACTTATGTACCCTACCGCTACCGAGTTGCCCGTTCGCGCGTATGACAACGTGAACGAGAGCACGAAGAACGCCCAGCAGGACGCGATCCTGGCTCCGCGGTTCTACACCACGGATTTCGCCAAGATCGACGCCCTCAAGATCAAGGCCGAGCATCAGCAGATGTGGGACGACATCCTCGCGGAGTTCCGCCGGGATCCGAACAAGAACCATTTCAAGCGCAACGAGGAATTCGACGTCGATCTCTCCGCGATGGACCCCGAACTGCGCGTGCAGTTCGTGGAGTTCCTCGTGTCCTCGGTGACGGCGGAATTCAGCGGTTGTATCTTGTACGCGGAGATCAAGAAGCGGATCAAGAATCCCGAAGTGCGTGAGCTCTTCGGCTTCATGAGCCGTGACGAGGGGCGTCACGCCGGCTTCATCAACCACACGTTGAACGACTTCGATGTCGCCGTCGACCTCAGTTTCCTCACGAAGGCGAAGAAGTACACATTCTTCCAGCCGAAGTTCATCTACTACGCCACGTACCTGTCGGAGAAGATCGGGTACGCGCGCTATGTGACGATCTTCCGCAATTTCGAGAAGCAGCCGGACAAGCGCTTCCATCCGATCTTCAAGTGGTTCGAGAACTGGTGCCTCGACGAGTTCCGTCACGGCGAAGCGTTCGCCGTGCTCATGCGCTCCAATCCGGAGCTGCTCGAAGGACGCAACAAGCTCTGGATCCGCTTTTTCCTGCTGGCCGTGTTCTGCACGATGTACGTGCGTGATCATGCGCGCGCGCCGTTCTTCAAGTACATGGGCATCGACGTCGACGAGTACGATCGCCGCGTCATCACCCTCACGAATCAGATCAGCCGGCAGGTGTTTCCGCACACCATCGACACCGAGAACGAAGAGTTCTGGGCGCTGCTCGGTCGCATGTGGCAGAACACCGACGCGATGCGCCGCGCGGAAGCGCGGGGCGGTATCGTCTCGACGATCAAGGTGACGGCGCTCAAAGCCGTCAATGCGCTCATCTTCCTCCGGTTGTTCCTGCAGCCGGCGCACAAGCAGGCATTGCCGGCGGACGTGCGCATGCAGCCGGTCTGGTGAGTTCCGATGCTTGAACCGTCGGTGAAGACGTCCTCCCGCTCCGTTCGTACGTGGCAGCGCTTGGGCACGGGTTTCCTGCCGTTCGCCGATGTGGCGACGGCGGAAATGCCGCTCAGTCGGCTGCTGCGCTTGTCGCTCTTCCAGTTATCGGTGGGGATGGTGCAGACGCTGTTCGTCGGCACGATGAACCGGGTCATGATCCTCGAGCTGAAGGTGCCGGCATCGTTGGTGGCGATCATGCTGGCGATTCCGCTCCTCGTGGCGCCGTTCCGCGCGCTGATCGGGTTTCGGTCGGACACGCATCGCAGCATCCTGGGATGGCGGCGGATTCCCTACCTGTGGGGCGGCACGCTCCTGCAGTTCGCGGGACTCGCCATCATGCCTTTTGCGCTGCTGGTGCTGTCGGACGGACCGCGCGTGGGCCCGTGGTGGACTGGCTACGCGGGCACCGCGCTGGCCTTCCTGTTGGTGGGCGCGGGCGCGCACACCACGCAGACAGCGGGCCTCGCGCTGGCCACCGACATCGTGAGCGAAGACAAGCGGCCGCGAGTCATCGCGCTCATGTACCTCATGATGCTGCTTGGCACGCTCGTGAGCGCGCTCATTCTCGAGTCGGCGCTGCGCGACTTCTCCCCCTTCAAACTCATCCAGGTCATTCAGGGAACGGCGCTGTTCACGATCGTCGTGAATCTCATCTCGCTCTGGAAGCAGGAAGCCCTGCAGCGTGGCGTCGTCGAGTACAAGAAAGGGGAACGCCGACCGATGTTCCGTGAGGCCTGGCGGACCTTCTCGGCGGGCGGGCAAGCGGTGCGGCTGCTCGTCGCATCCGGACTCGGATTCTTCGCCTTCAACTTGCAGGATGTGCTCCTCGAGCCCTATGGCGGTGAGATCCTGGGGCTCACGGTATCCGAGACGACGTTGCTCACCGGCATCATGGCGTTCGGCGCCATCATCGCCTTCGGGCTCTCGGCGGCGATGCTCCGCCGGCATCACGATCCCATTCGGTTGGCCGCGCTTGGAGTGCTGGTCGGCATCGCTGGCTTCGCCATGATCGTCTTCGCCAGTCCGCTCGAGTCACCGCTGCTGTTTCGCGTCGGAGTTGCGCTGATCGGCTTCGGCGAGGGCTTCTTCGGAGTCGGGACCCTGTGTTTCGCGATGGACATGCGGGACGCCTCCCAGCATGGCATCGCGTTGGGCGCGTGGGGTGCCGTGTTCGCCACCGCCGAAGGCCTGTCATTCGCGCTCAGTGGCGTGATGAAGGACTGGTTGTCGAACTTGGTGCAGCGCGGCGCGCTGAGTCCCGGACTCAACTTGCCATCTGTACCGTATTCAGTAGTGTATCACATGGAAATCCTCGTGTTGTTCGCCACCTTGGTAGCCCTTGGCCCCCTCGTCGCCCGTCGCGCCGCCGGTCAAGCCGTGCGTGACCGCAGCCTACGTCCGTTCGGGCTGGCTGACATCCCTGCTTGACCACCCTTCAACGCCGGAGTTCTTGTAATGCAGTATATCGACGGTGCGCAAATCACCCTGTATGCGTTCTGGATCTTCTTCGCGGGACTCATCATTTATATCCGGCGTCAAGACAAGCGCGAAGGGTATCCTCTCGAGTCCCCACAGGGCCCCCGAGAAGGGTGGCCGAAGGGGGCAGGCCCCAAGACCTTTATTCATCGTCCACATGACGGCGAGGGTTCACACTGATGACTGAGATCAACGCGGTGCCCGTCGACAACTACAACGGCTCCCCACTGGTGCCGACGGGCAATCCAATGCTGGCGGGCGTCGGTCCGGGATCCTGGGCCGATCGCGCTGACGTGCCCGATCGCACCTTCCACGGGGCGGCGAAAATTGTCCCGATGCGGCTCGATCCGTCGTTCAGCGTAGCGAAAGGCGATCCTGACCCGCGCGGGCTTCCGGTGTACGCACTCGACAAGGAGATCGCCGGAACGGTCCTCGAGCTCTGGGTGGACCGCTCCGAGCCGCAGGTGCGTTACTACGAAGTCCAGCTGACGGGAAGCGAGCGTCGCGTCATGCTCCCCGCCGGATACGTGCAGTGGCCGAATTTCGGGCTGTGGGGCAATGATCGCCTCTTGGTGCGGGCAATTACCGCTGCGCAGTTCGCAGACGTGCCGGCCATCACGCGCGACGACCAAATCACCCTGCTCGAGGAGGACAAGGTGATGGCGTACTATGCAGGTGGTCACCTGTACGCAACGGCGAGTCGAAGCGAGCCGCTCATATGACCGAAAACGGTGCGGCACCTGCCGCGTACATCCGCGGCGTGCCGCACCCCTTGCCCGCCGGCGAACACGTCCTGTGGGAGGGCGCGCCCGCCCCAGGTGCGGTGGCGAACCATGTCTATCATCGCCGTTTGATCGCGTTGTATTTCGCCGGTATGCTCGCGTGGTGGATGGCCGATACGACGGAGACCTTCGGTTCCTCGGCGTTTTTTGCCGGTCTCGGTGTGCCCATCGGACTCTCGGTGATCGTCCTGCTCATCGTGGAGACGCTCGCTCGCGTGACGGCGCGCACCACGTGGTATGCCATCACCAACAAACGCATTGTGCTGAAGATCGGCATGGTCGTTCCGATGTCGATCAATCTGCCGTTCAGCCGACTTCAGTCGGCGGGGATCGCCGTCTTCAAGGACGGCACGGGACAGATCTTGCTGACCCCGCAGAAAGAGCATCGCCTCGCGTACATTGCGTTGTGGCCTCACTGCCGGGTGTGGAAGATCAACCACCCGCAACCGTTGTTGCGTGGGCTGGTCGATGCGAAGGCGGTCGGAGCGATCCTCGCGTCCGCTATTGCCGCACCATCCTCGGATCAGCAACCGCGCTTCGAGCGCACCGCCTCGCACGAGCCAACGCTGGGCGTCGGCGCCCTCGGCCATCCCGTTGGCGCGTAGTCGCGCAGATCGCACCCTGACTTCCAGCGCCCAGCACACGCTATGAACGGACCTATTCATTTCGAGCCGGAACCTGGGGCGCGCCCCGGGGCTCCAGAGGCGATGCATGTACCGAAGCCCGCACTCTACATGGCTGGTGCGCTCGTTGTCGTCGTCTTCGTTCTGGCCATTTCGGCGCGTGTTTTCGGGTTCGGTGCATTTCGTGAGACGCCGTCGGTGGTCCTGGCGGAGCGCCAGCTGACTTTCACCGATTTGAAGGATGGTGGCATTCTCGTCGAGGACGCGCAAACCCATGCTGTCGCGGCGAACCTCCCGCCAGCCTCCAACGGATTCCTCAGAGGCGCGCTGCGCGCCTTGACGCGCGAACGCTCGTTGGCGGGAATCGGTCGAACGCAGCCCTTCCGGCTGGTGCGCTACGCTGACGGGCGGCTCGTTCTGCATGACCCGGCCACCACGCAACAGGTTACCATCACGAGTTTCGGACCGACGCAGATTGAATCGTTCGACCAGCTGCTGGTGCTCGGGCCGTCGCCGCAGCAGGTTCGCTCTCCCTGAACGGGCAGCCCGCAACGGCCTGACCCGTCACGGCGCGTCCTGGCGAAGGCCGGAAGCATTCACCTGTACGGTACAAGCCAGGTCGGGACCGGCGCGCATCCGTCGGAAGTAGACGATGCTCACAGTGAGCGAGAGCGTTCCCTCGTTCGTGAATCGACCGGTAAGACGCGTGACGAGGGCCGTGCTTGTGCGAGCCTGATCGGGCACGATGCGCGACGTTGAGGCGAAGTTCCCGTCGGCGTCGACGTTGGCTGGAAAGTTCTGGCCGCCGACGAATGCGAGCAGCAGTGTGTCGGCGTCGGGAACGTGTGTCGCCAAGGCCTGATCGGTCGCACCCGGGGAACGGGTCCAGACCGACCCGCATTCGCGCGATCCAACGGACGTCGCGGCGTCGTAACGCACCAAGTACCGGCCGCCGACGCCGCGCCGCCGAACGGACGAAACGCTGGAACGTGTGGCCGGGTTGGATGATCCGCGCAACGCACCGTCGTCGGCACGTGAAGTAATCGTCGACGCACGGAAGCGCACCGACGTGCCGAACTCGGTGATGATCACTTCGATGCTGTCCTTCGGAAACTCGTGACGAAGTCCGGTCTGCCCGTCGCGGAACACGACGGCGCCGGCTCTGATCACGTCGACCCTTCCGGACATGCGTGTGCCATTCACGAGCTCGATCCGGTCGAATGTCGCGGGAGCCGGCGTCGGCGTGGTGAGCGCCGTCGCCGACGGAAGAACCGGTGCGCCTTCAGCTCGGCGCACGGGCTCGACCACGAGCATACGCGACGCATCGTCGAGGCGAGGGGACGGGACGCCCGAGATGCTGGTAGCGATCTTGCCGGGGGCGCCGATCGGTGGACTCGCCGCGTTCACGACCTCAGACGGCGCCGGCTTCGACACCGGACTCACCGCCGCCGCCGCGGCTGCGGCCGCCTCTTCAGCCTTGCGCGATTTCCGCATCCCGAGGCCGATGGTCACGATGAAGAACACGTACGACGCGGCGGCGAGCCACGCGATTCCGTACGCCATGCGTGTGCTGAGTGATGGGAGCCAAGTGATCGATTGCGCAGCGCCCGGGCGCGCCGGTGCGGCCATCGATCGTGACTGCGGTCTCGCCACGGACGACGCACCGGATCGACTCCTCGGCGTGATGATCGGGGTGGGCGGCATCCCACGGCGGGGGGCGGATGCCACCGCAGATATCGCACTGCGCGCCGGCGTCGTCGTTCGCTCCGAGGTCGCGATATGCGGGACCGCTGCGGTCGTCGCTGCCGCCCGCGCTGCAGGCGCGATCAACACCTGGTCGTCGCGGATAACGCCGAAGGACAATCCCCAACACTCGACCGCCCAGCGAGCCATCTCGGGCTGTACGAAGCGTTCGGCGGACCAGCGCAGAATGAACGGCGACATGACGGTGTCCCAGCGCGCCGGCTCCGCAGCCAGATCAGACAGCTGCTGACGGATCCCGCGGCGCACCGCCTCGAGCAGCAACTCCGCCAGTGGGCGAGCATCACTGCCCGTCTCGTCCAGGAGTCGATTGCGAAACCTCGCCAGCGACTCATCGTCCCAGGCGGGCGCCCCTTCGCGAAGGAGCCGCCGCAGCGCCTCACGGACGCGCACCCGCGGATCGACGAAGTCATTCACGGGCGAAGGCGCTCAGCGATGACGTCCGCAATCGTGAGGCACGATTGCGTGCGTCTCCATCGAATGATCGCCTCGGTGGTTGTCTGCGTCTCGCCAACGAGTCCTGTGGTCGTGAACCGTCCCGTCATGCGAAAGCTCCATCGGACGCCATCCGTCGTGCCCGTTCGTATTCCGGATTCGAAGTGCCCATCCGGCGACAACCTCCCCTGCACATTACGGGACGCAATCGAGAACGAAAGCGTTCCCGGCGTGTGCGCGATCACCTCGGTGGACGTGCGGCCTTGTGCGAGGGCGTCGGCGACCTGGGAACAGCTGGGAGTTCCGGAGACGGAGCGCACGCGCAGCGCCACGCGGTAATGGCCACCAAGTCCTGCGAAAATGAGTTGCGCTCCCTCGCCCGGCGCCGCGATCGCCATGGTTGGGGCAGAACGCCACGCTTCGGACGGTGCTGCACCGGGTACATCGGCCAGTGCCGCCGGGAGTGGTGCCATGGGACCGACCGCGGCGCGTGCGATGGCATCGGCCGAGGAGCCGGCCGGGACCGCTGGGAGCACCGATGCCTCTACAATGGCGGCCGCCTTACGGTTCGCGATGCCGAAAGCGGCCGCCACGAACACACCGACCAGCGTACACGCCATCACCGCTAACCAGATACGCTCGACGCGGCGTGCCTGCGCGACCATCAACGCATTGAGCGGCGGTCCAGACGTACGCCATCGGGGAGTACTGGCGGGGTGGGTTGTCTGGCCGGTGGGGTTGGCCAATCCGCGTGCGCCGATCCGGAGGCGACCAGGCCCGCCGGCCCACGAAGGAGGCTGTGGCCGACCGGGTGAGCTCGGCGACGTGGGGGAGGAGGCCTTTCGCGCGCCGATTGTTGTCGGCCGCCGGGTACCGGCAACCGCCTCGAGACGTACGGGCGCGGGATCGGTCACGAGCTCGGGCCGATCAACGGTGGGCCGATCGACCAGTTCGGGCGCGATCTGCAGAGCGGCACCCCACGCGTCCACGACCCACCGTGCCACCTCAGGCTGGAGATACCGGGTGGCGACGATATGGTGCACCACGGGAGCGCGTCGCACGTGCCACGGGGTAGAAGGCTCTGGATCGGCGAGTCGGGCGCACACCAGCGGACCGAGCGAGAGGAGCAACTCGACCAGTGGTCGGTGATCGCTGCCGCACTGATCGAGCACCAGGTTGCGGAACTGATCCGGAGCGGACGCGAACAGCGCTTCGTGCGCGCGGTACGTCGTGCGGAACGCCGCCGCCGTGCGCGCGAAGAGATCGTACTCGGGCGGCACGGTCACACCTCAGTGCAAGAGGTCGAACCGCAGGACGCGCGCGGGGCGCTCGTCGCCGATACGAACCGTGAGTCCCGGCGTGCACTCGAGCGATGCATTATGCCCGATGGTCGGTCCGTCGATCACGTGCCAATCGGTCTCACTGGTGTTCACGAGCCACCACTTCCCGGCGTGCTGGGCCACATAGCCACGTGCGACACGTATCGCGCGTTCATTGGGGAGCACGCCGACGCGCAGGTGCCAATCATGCAGCGCCAGATGATGCCAGAGGACCAGGACATCGCCCTCGTCGATCAGGGCCGCACCCGTGTCGCGCAGGTTGCGCGCCACGATGACAGGGCCGGCCACGCGTTCATCGCCACGCATCGACGTCATGGGGAGCCCCGGACCGATCACCGTCCATTGGCCGGAGGCCATCGGGTGCAGCAGTTGCAGCGTGCGGTACAACGCAAGCTCCCACTCCGCGGCGTCCGCGCGACGCGACGGCGCATGCAGGCCGTCGACGAACGTTTGCGTGAAGCAGCGCGCGAGATAGGGACCGAGGCGCGTGTACGGCACCGTGATCGGCTCCGACGGCGGATTGCGTCGGTCCGTGGGATGTTCGACGAACAACGCCTTCGCGCCCATCGACAGGTGCTCGTCCTCCTCGGCCGACCGCGTGCTGTTTACCCGCTTCCCGCGGAGCGGGTGACGCTGCAGGAGCAACTCGTACAGCAGCACGGCGAGCGCGTGCTTGTCGGTCGCGATGGATGGTTGGGCCTTGTTGGCCAGCACTTCGGGAGCGATGTAGCCGGGTGTGCCGAGTACCGATGGCGGTGCGACGCCGGGCACGACGAGCGAGTCGATATCGATGATGCACGCTTCGCCACCTTTCGGATCGACCAACACGTTCTTGTTCGAGAGGTCGGCATGCGCGAGCCCCGCCATATGCAACCGGCGTACGGCGCGCGCGAGTCGCACACCGATCTGGAGCTTGGTGAGGAGATTTCCCGTCTCCGCGAGGGGGACGAACCTGGACGCCTTGCCACCGGAGAACCAGCGGACCTCTTTCTCCTGGCGCTGACCGAAGCGATCGGTGAAGTAGAACGACGGCTTGTAGGTGGGCGTGACGACGGCGAGTGGCGGCCAGACGAGCTGCTGCCGCCGTGCGAACTCGAGCGGGATCGCGTTCGGGCCATCCACCATGCCGACCGGCCAACAGAAGTACGGCAGCCAGTACGCTCCGTTGTTGGCCAGCGTCGGATTGTACGTCGTCAGGATGCGCGTCAGGCGATCGACGCGCTCGCGGCGATCCGAGAGATGCCCGTAGAAGAATCCCACGGCATACTGACGGTCGCGCGTGAGAAAGACGCGCTTCTCCGCGCCGGTGCCGACGGGCTCGTCCTCGATCTGGAGGACACGCCCATCGGTCAGGCGGACGGCGACGACACCCATGCGACACACAACGTTCGATCATCGTTCTCGCCGCGCTTCTCGAAGGCGAGCCAGTCGATCAGAGCGCGCACCGGATCGGATGCACGGAACACATTGCCGCGAAGCGGCTGCGTCACACCGGCCGCTGCGGCATTGGCATCCGTGACGCCGTCCCGCAGTTGCGCGACGAGCGCCGCAGCGTGACGGGCGAACGGATACCACGGATCCTCGACACCGTCGCTGGCCGCGACGATCGCCTGCACGCCATCGAGCGGTCGGACCGCGAACGACAGCCCGAGCCGCTCGACGGCACCGTCGTCGGGGAGAAAGTGGGTGACCTCGCCCGAGAACTCACCGGCGTCGCCGGCGTGCGGCAGAATGACCTCTCCGGCATCCGTGACGAGCGCGATGGCACCGTCTCCGACCTGGACGGACGCGAGCGCCCCCGCGTGTGATGCCACCAACAACAGGGTGGTCCGCAAGTCACGCAGCGCCAGTCCGGCGAGTTCGGCGAAGCGTCGCATCGCGGAATTCGCGTCTCGACCGGCGCGCTGCAGTGCCGGTCCGAGCTCGGATGCGGGCGCCGCGCCGTGCTGCAGGGCCTCGCGCGCCGCGTGGGTTGCCACATGGGTGGCGATGGCCGCCCCCAAGCGGCTCCAAGTGGCCGAGCCCGCGCCGTCGGCGACCGCCGCGCACCAGCCGCCGGCAAAGGTGAGCACGGCGCCCGCATCCTCGCGATGCTCGCCCCGATGCGCGTGCAGGCGTCCTCGCCGCGAGGCCACCACCAGCGACCAAGGGCCCGCCGCCGCGCGCGTTCCGGTGGCCTCCATGGGCGCGTGGAGGCCGTCCGGCGGACATAAGCCGGGTGCAACACTCTCAAGATACCCCAGCCAGCTATCGGGGCACCACGGGCCTTCTGGAGGCTGTTCAGTCCACGCGGCGCGCGGCGTCCTGATGTCGACGGGCGGAGCTACGGAATCGACGATCGATGCCGCAAGGTCGCGGTTCGGCACTTCCGAGGTGGTCACGGCTCAGGGAACGATCGTGATGCCGGGCGGTGGCGGCGGCAGCGTGATGCCGGCGCCATCGGACAGTGCGCCGACCTTGGCACTGGTCTGTTTCACCGAGGCTGACACGAAGCGGAAGAACGCCTTGAACGCATCGGGCGACAGATCCTGCATCTGGATCACGCTTTCCGTCACCTGCTTGAGCACCTGGGTATCCGCCTGATCGCCGCACGCCACGGCAATGATGTTGGCGGGTCGCCGCTCGCGCAGCTGCTGCGCGTAGATGGGCCACTCCGTGTCGGTCGGCGCGCCATCGGAGAGGATGAACACCAAGGGCCGCCAATCGCCTTTCACTTCGGCGGTGGTACGCACGAGTTCGCGCTCGAAGACTTCGAGCAGGAGCCGCAAGCCGTCGCCGAAGTGGGTGTTCCCGCTGGCCGACAAATCGGGCGGGTTGAAGGCGGCCACTTCGGTTAGCGGCACCAACTGTTGCGCGCTGTTCGAGAAGGTGAGCACGGAGAGGTAGGCGCTTTCGATGGCCTGTGGATCTCCCATGAGGTCGCGATGGAGCTGACGGATGCCCGATTTGACGGACTCGATCGGCGTGCCCTGCATCGAGCCGGAGACGTCGGCCAAGATGTAGACCGGAAGGCGGCGGGTAGACACTTGCGCGGTGGGGAAGGGGGAAGATCGACGGGCGATTGGCCCGCAAGGGCGAAACACGCATCAGTGCGCGACGCTGGAGAGCGTACGCCTAGCTCGGCCGAATTGATCCCGCGCTCTTGAGGGCGAAAGTCCTTGAACGCAGGACCCCGTGACGCCGGAGCGCCACGGGGTGCGCCGCGCGGTGGGCCGGTGGCCCGTTGCGCAGCGTTCGTGCGTTGCGGAGCGAACCGCTAGCGCGTCCCGCCTGCCGGTCCGCCGACCATCGAGCCGGTGGCGGATGCTGCGGGAAGTGCGGCGGACTTCTTTCCGACGGTCGCGCTCGGCGCGGGCGCTTTCGCGGTCGTGTCGGCAACCAACGTGCCGACCCCTTGGAAAGGCACGCCGTTCCAATCCGGCCGCCCCCAGAGGGCAGGGTAATCCTTCACCATCTGCGCACCGTACAGCGGCTTGTAGACACCGTTGTGGCAGGTCACGCACTGTGCTTTCGGCGCGTCGCCCTGACTTCCGAGGCGCGTCGACGGATACACGGGCTGCAATGGCGACAGGTAATTCTGGTTCACGTCACGCAGCATGAGAATGCCGTGGTAAGCCGTGACTCGAGCCGGCGGTGCTTCCTTCCAACTGGCGAAATGACGCGAGTTATGGCAGTAGGTACAGTTCACGCCCAGTGACTTGGACTGATTGATCATGAGCGCGTACGTCCACTCCGTCTGCTTCACCGAGCTGCGATTCACGTTGCTCGGCGCGATCTGCTGCGAGATGACGCGGGCGCCGTCGCGATCGAGATAGTGCCGCAGATAATCCGTTTGGCTGGAGTAGAACCACAAGCCATTGGGCAACGGCTTGCCCAAGTGACAGGTGTAGCAGGTGACGCCGGTGTACTTCACGTGTTGCGAATATTGGCCGTTGATCTGGCGGGTCATCTGCAGCATGCGGCGCGCCACGAGCTTGGTGTAGATCGGCTTGCCGGAGGGCAACGTGTCCAACGCAAAGTTGGCGACGTTGTGACAGTAGGCACAGTTGCCGGTGCCGGCCACCCACGTGCTCATGGCCACCATCGTTCGGTTGAACTCGCCGACCGAGATGTCATTCAGCACCTGCACGTTCTTCCACGGAAGCGGACCCGGCGGCGACTCGCCCGCCGGAGGGAGCGACGTGGGGATCTTCACTTGCGCGAACTGCTTCTTCACGTCGCCGTGGTCGTAGTTCTGCTCCATGGCGGTCCCGCGATACCCAACCTGTACCGAGTCGGTTTCGGCGTTACCGCACGCCCCCAGCGAGAGGAGGGCAAACGGCGCCACCAGGCCAATGGAACGTCGAAGGATGCTCATGGCGTCTTCCTCGCGGTCGTGGAATCGGTCTTCGTCGAATCCGCCGTCATCGAGTCTGCCGGCGCGATCAGGGCAGTCGAGTCGAGCATCATGGCGGGCTGCGGTGCGACGTACGATGGGAACGAATCCGGAGCCGTGCCTTGATAGCGGCCACGCAACAGCTGTTGCTGCTCAGGCGTGAGCACATTGTTCGCCGGGTACGGTGCCACGAGGCCGTGCTTCACGCCCCAGAGATACCAGTTGTCGACGACCGTTCCGGTGAGAAGGATGCCGATGCCGCCGGTGAAGGTCGTGAGCACGGCGAACCACCAGGCCCAGCGGTGAATCGATTCCATCGTGGCGTTGAAACCCATGGTCCAGCGCCAGAACAGCATCGAGCGTTCAGCAGCCGTTCCCCGGTCCGTGATTTGCTCGATTTCCCGCTCCCCACCCAAACGGGCGACGGCAAGAATGGTGGCGGCGTGCATGGCGAAGAGCACGGCGCTGCCGTACAGGAACACGATCGAGAGCGCGTGGAACGGATTGTAGTACAGGTTGCCGTAGCGGATGGAAAACGCCGACGTCCAGTCGAGGTGCGGAAAGACACCGAACGGCACCATTTCGCTCCAGCTGCCGACGATCAACGGCTGAAAGAAGAATGCGAGGTACAGAAAGATCGCCGACGCGAAAGCCCACGGCAGATGCGTGCCCATGTTCAACGCGCGCGCCCGGCGGTAGACGCGCACCCACCAGAGCAGGATGCTGATCGTCAGGAAGAAACCGGCCATGAGGTACCATCCGCCCTGATTCAGCGGTGGAACGCGCAGGCCATACTGTGGTGGGGGAGGCTCGAGAGCCAGCCACGGAAGTTGACGCACGAACTCGATCGGGTCCCAGCCGACCGACGCCCACATGTTCAGCCCGATGATCTCGAAGGCGAGAAACCCGAACAGCAGCGAGAACAGTCCCGCCGTGCCGAGATAGATCGGACCGAACTGCGCATCACCGAACTTGCCGGCGAGATACGAGAAGGTACCCGTACCAAGCCGCGCGCCTGGAGAGTCCTCGAGCGGGAGGCCGGGATCAGGTGCGGTCCGGACCTGGACGCGCGTGAAAAGGTTCTGATATTCAAGCATGTACGTGAATGTCCTCAGCGCCAGATCGGGAGATTGAGCCACCAGCCCCACCACTCAGGCCAGCCCTTCGCCCAGAAGGGACCGGAAATTACAATGCAGATCGCACTCCAGATGGCGGCGCTCATCGAGAGGAAGAGACCGAGCCGGTGGATACCGATCGCACCGATCGAGTAGCCGATCAGGTCGCGGAAAAAGACGTTTTCTGTTTCGCTCACGCCCACCGGAGTTCCCTTCTTCGGATTGGTCACCGACAGGATCAGTGAGCCGTGCATCGCCAAGGCGAGGCAATTCGTGAAGAAGAAGGTGACGGCGATCATGTGCGCCGGATTGTAGTGGAAATGGAGGTACTGGTACCCCACATTCGACACCCAGTCGAGGTGCGAGAAGATGCCGTACGGGAACCCGTGTCCCCACGCACCCAGCAACAGCGGACGGATCACCACCAGCGTGACATAGGCGAAAACCGCGGCCCCGTAGGCCCACGGAATGTGCAGCCCCATGCCCAGCTTGCGACTGATCTCAGCTTGTCGCAGCGTCCAACTCCCGAAGGCGCCAACGGCGCACATCGTGATGATTTGCCACAGACCTCCTTCGCGCAGCGGCGCGAAACCCAGCCCGTACTTCAGATCGGGCGGCGCAATGGAGATCTGCCAAAGGTTCCACGTCGGCCCGATCGCTGCGCCCCATACGCAGAGCATCGTGCCGAGCAGAATGAAGAAGATGGCCGATACACCGAAAAATCCCACGTAAAACGGACCGAACCAGAAATCAAAAAGATCTCCGCCGATCAGCGTTCCACCGCGGACGCGATACTTCCGTTCAAAACTGAGCATCGCCATGGGCGATTTCTCCAAGCGTGCAAACGATGGGGGAGGCTGGCGTCGGCCGGGGATGGCTTCGCACCGACACGTGCGAATGCCATCCCGGCGGCGACGCGCGACGTGTTACCGGCCGGCGGGGAGCGGCGACATTTCTGCCGCCATTGCCGGAGACGATGCCCCGACCGGCGCCTGCGCGCTGGACAGTGTACCGTTCTCGATCCACGAGTAACGCTGCGAGCTGAGCAGGATGAAGTGAATGACGAACGCGAGCGCGCCGATGAAGCCGGCCAAGGCAACCATCACGCGACGCGGGTCATACATCAGCCAAATACGATGCATGATAGTTCCTCAGCGCGTGGCTGCAGGCGGGGTGGCGTACTTGGCCTTGAGCGTTGCCGGCCAGTTCAACTGGCTGTAGGCAAAGAGGTGCATCACCAGCACAGCGCCGGCGATGAACGAGCCGATGCCGCCCATGATGAGGACGGGGTCAAGCCCGATCCAGATTCGATACATGTTGCGCTCCTAGATGCGCGAGGGTGAATGAAGTGACGTCGGGCTCAGAACCAGGGACGCCAGGCCCACGCCAAGAGATGAGCCCCAACGGCTCCGAGAACCCACACGCCCGTACCCGCGATCCAGAACTTGTTGAAGCGAAGCGCTTCTTCCTCGGTCATTCCACCTTTTTCGAACATCGAACCTCCGGCGAACTACGATGCTACCGCGCTCATCCCGCACGGCTGGGAGATCGCTCCGTTCGGAGCGGCCGACCTACTTCGTTACTACACTGTAAACTTCACCTGACACTGCCAATCGTCAAGAATTATTTACACTCTTCGGCGAATTTTCTTTCGATCGACGGCGGCCAACATGCCGCACGGAGCCTTCGTGTCCGGTTTCACCGACCTACCACCCGCCGATTGGCCCTTCCGAGCGACGTCTCGACTGCTGGACGTCGATGGGATCCGTTGGCATTTTCAGCAGTTCGGCCAAGGACCAGCTCTGTTGCTGGTCCACGGAACGGGAGGGTCGGTGCACTCGTGGAGTCACTGCCTCGATGCGCTCGCCCGCACCTTCTCGATCACCGCGATCGATCTTCCGGGGCACGGTTTCACCACCGTGTCTCACGAGGTCGACCGGCGCCGCGATGTCTATTCGCTCGAGGGAATGGCGCGTGCGTGCGGCGAACTGCTGCGGGCTATCGACTGCCCCCCGGCACTCGCGGCCGGCCACTCGGCGGGCGTGGCGGTGCTTCTGCGGGCCGTGCTCGATGGATGGCTTGCACCGACCCGCCTCGTGGGGTTCAACCCCGCACTCGTGCCGCCACCGCCGTTCTATGTCGCACGCGTGGCGCCGCTCCTGCGCGCGGTCTTCGAGTCTGACGTCGTGGCCGATGGCGGAGCCTTCGTGGCGCGGAACACACGTCTCGTGCGACAGCTGATCGGCAGCTCCGGCACGGAGTTGGCCGCGGCCGATCTCGCTCGCTACGAGTTCCTCTGTGCCCGTCCACAGCATGTGCATGCGGCCCTCGCCATGATGTCGCGCTGGGACTTGCCGCGCGTTGTTCGCGATGCGGGCGCGCTGGAGATCCCGCTCGAGCTCATCGCGGGGGGCAACGATCGCTGGGTGCCCTATGGGTCGCTCGAACGCAGCGTCAGGCGTATCCCGCGGGCCATGTTGCGTGCGGTCGCGGGAGCCGGACACCTGCTGCCGGAAGAACGGCCGGATGAGATCATCGCGAGTCTGATCGCGCACGCGGGTGAGGCGGATGGGGGAGGGGACCGATGACGGGCGCCAGGAATTAACGGCGCCAGGAATTAACGGCGCCAAAAATTAACGGCGCCAGGAATGAGAAGCGCTTGGGAGCGACCGTGCTCGCGAAGGAAAAGCGGGGAGGGCAAACGGTGTTTGCCCTCCCCGGCTTTCAGACTCGGATCCTGCGTGCTTATCCGACGCCGACGAGACCGCGCCGTGAGGCGAGTACGTGATCCCGTGTGACGAGCGTATCACCGAGTTCGCGGGCATCCTTCTCTGCCAAATCGCGTAGGCGCTTGGCGGCGCTGATGCGGATCAAAATCGGATATGTCTCCACGATCTCGTCGAAGGCACTCTTCGCGTCATCATCCCACGGCAGTTCCTTGTGCATGCGCGCGGGCGTGGCGTCGATCTTGTCCATCTCCGTGCCCAAGGGCAGGATGTGGAACAGCGCGTCGAACAGCTGGTTGCACACTTCCTGAATCAGATACGTTGCGCCCGAGTAGCCCATGAACGGCGTGCCCAGATGGCGACGAATGATCGCGCCGGGGAACGACGCCGGGACATACATCGCACGCGAGCCCAGCTCCGCCATGTACATCCGCTCGTTGTAGCTGCCGAACATGATGAGCGGCGGCGTCGTGCGGAGCGCCTCGCGGACGGCTTGGTTGTCGGGCTTCACACCCGGACGGCGCGAGAAGGCGAACGTGCACGGCATGCCCATCTCCGTCTCCAGGAAATGGCGCACACCGCGGGCATACGTTTCGTTCGCCACGATCGCGAAGCTGGCGGTGCCGAAGAAGTCCTGCGTCACGCTGCGCCAGAGATCCCACAACGGCTTGATGGTCGTGTGCCGCTCCTTCTCGATGAACGGCTCGGGGTCGAGCCCCAGCATCTCGCCGAGCGTTCGGAGAAACTTGGTCGTGCTGTGCAATCCGATCGGGGCCTGCAGATACGGACGCTCCAGCGCTTCGCACAGCATGCGCCCGAACTCGCGATACATGCACACGTTCACATCGCCATCGATCAGACGCGGCACTTCTTCGAGATGACTGCCCATCGGAAACACCATGTTCACTTCGGCGCCGATCCCTTCCACCAGCCGACGGATCTCCGCCAGATCACTCGGCGAATTGAAGGTGCCGTAGATCGTGCCCACGATGTTCACGCGCGGCTTGTCACCTTCCTTCTTCTCGCGACGCTTCGGCGCGATGCCCTTCTTGAGACCGTACTCGGTCCACAGCCAGTACAGCGCCCGTTCGGCGGCCTGCCACTGATCTTCGTCGATCGTGCGCGGCAGGAAGCGCTGAATGTTCGTGCCTTCCGGCGTCACACCACCGCCGATCATCTCGGCAATGGAGCCCGTCACGACGACGGCAGGGAGTTCCGGGTCGAGCGTCTTGTGCGCGCGGCGCATGGCGCCTTCCGTGCCGTTCCGTCCGAGTTCGTCTTCGCCGAGTCCGGTCACGACAATGGGCAGCTCGTGCGGTGGGAGCGCGTCGGTGTAATGCAGCACCGACGTGACCGGAAGATTCTCGCAGCCGACCGGGCCGTCGATGACCACCTGCAATCCCTTGATGGCGGTGAACACGTACACGGCGCCCCAATAGCCACCCGCGCGATCATGATCGAGCACCAGCATCAGACCATCTCCTGCGCCTTGCGCGCCTTCGCCAGCTTGGCGAGATGGCGCTTGTAATGGTCGCGGAAATCCGGGTGATCCTTCGGCACGTCTTCCCACACCCCGCTGGCAAAGCCCGTCCCGACGCCGTCGAAGAAGGCGCTCATCTCGTTGAAGCGCGACTTGTTGCCGAGCGCCGAATTGATGACCGTGGCCAGTGAACCGGCACCGGCGGGGCCCATGAGTGGACGGGCCGAAATCAGATTCGTGAAGTACAGCGACGGGATCGAGAGCTCCTTCGCTTTTTGCACGACCGGCGTGGTACCGATCGCGAGATCGGGCTTGAACTCGTGCATGGCCGCGAGGTCCTGTTCGAGCGACGCGCGAAACTGCACGTGAATGCCGCGGGCGGTCAGCCACTCACGATCGGCGTCACTGTGGGGTGTACGCGGACAGGCGGTGCCGACGTAGCGCACATCGGCGCCACTCTCCACCAGCAGGCGCGCCACGAGCAGCTCCGATCCTTCGTAGCCCGACATGGTGATGCGTCCCTTGATCGGCATCTTGGCGAGCGCGCCCTTGATGGCCGGAAGGAACTTGTTCTTCGCGGCGTCGATGTGATCGCGCGAAACGCCGGCCATCTGACCGATCGATTCGAGCCAACCTTCGGTGCCGTCGTAGCCCACGGGAGCGGAGCCCACGATGGGCCGGCCGGCAGCCGTGAATTCGCGATACGACGCGGTGTAGAACGGGTGAATCGCGGCCACGCCCACGCAATCGAGCGCGGCGTAGAGTTCGCGCCACTCGCGCGTGGGCACCACAGGGCCGGCGGCGAGTCCCATCGGCTCCAGCATCATGCCGATGCCCATCGGATCGGCCGGGAACATCTCGCCCACCAACGTGATCGTCGGCTTGCCGCTCACGCCGGCGCGCGGCGCGGCCACCGGGCCGAGCTCCGCTTCCGTGCGTGCATAGCGCAACATGGCGCCGGCCAACACGTCCTTCGCTTCGGCGTGCGTCGGCACACCGAAGCCGGGCACGTCGATACCGATGATGCGTACGCCGTTGATCTCCTTCGGCAGCAGCTGCAGCGGGACGCCCGATGCCGTCGGCACGCACAGATTCGTGATGATGATCGCATCGTACAGCGCAGGGTCGGCCATCTTGAACACCGCATCACGGATGTCTTCGAACAGCTGGCCGGTGACGAGGCTTTCGGAGTTGAACGGCACGTACCCCACGGTGCGTCGGGCGCCGTAGAAATGCGACGTGAACGTGAGTCCGTACACGCAACATGCGGACCCGGAGAGAATCGTGGCCGTGCGGCGCATACGGAGACCCACACGCAGCGACCCGAAGGCGGGGCACATGCTCTGCGGCTGATCGTGCGGACCCTTCGGATAGTCGGCGGCGTAGCGGTCGAGTGTCTCGCTCTTTCCCGCGGCCTTCGCCGCCGCCAACATTTCATTGGCGCCGGCGTGACATCCGAGTCCGTCGGCTGCGGTCGCGGCCGTGTTGATCGCGCTGCTGTCGAGGACCGGCAACGCGCGTGAGGTGGGCTGGTCGCCATCATTGGCGGTGGGCGTGCTGCCCGCGCCATCGTACACGACTTCGCCGCTGGAATGGTTGATCATCTGGATTCCCGTCAGACGGTGTCGTAGACAACTTCGAGCGACGGCTTCGTGACATCTTCACGACCCACGAGGTCGAACATCGTGGCCGGTTCGAGCTTCACGTTGCCGCCGACCTGGCTGGCCGCGAACAGGCCGAGCAGTTCGTCCTGCGTGAGCGGCTTCGGGCGCACGGGCGGCGCATCGGCCACCGCTTGCGCGAGCTCGCCGAACAGCGGGCCCCACTCGCCACCGGGGAAACCGATGATCTCGTAGTTCGCGCTCTTCTTGCGGATGTCGTCGTTCGCCGGAACCTTCGCAAGAATCGGAATGCCGACTTTCTCCGCGAACGCTGCCGCTTCACCGGTGCCGTCGTCCTTGTTGATCAGAATGCCGGCCACGCCCACGTTGCCGCCGAGCTTGCGGAAGTACTCCACCGCCGAGCATACGTTGTTGGCCACGTACAGCGACTGCAGATCGTTCGAGCCCACCACGATCACCTTCTGACACATGTCGCGCGCGATCGGCAAGCCGAAGCCGCCGCACACCACGTCGCCCAGGAAGTCGAGCAGTACGAAGTCGAAGCCCCATTCATGGAAGCCGAGCTTTTCGAGAATTTCGAAGCCGTGAATGATGCCGCGTCCGCCGCAGCCGCGTCCCACTTCGGGACCGCCGAGCTCCATGGCGAACACGCCATCACGCTTGAAGCAGACGTCGCTGATGGAGACCTGCTGGCCCGCGAGTTTGAGGCGCGACGACACTTCGATGATCGTGGGGCAGGCGCGTCCGCCGAAGAGCAGCGACGTGGTGTCGCTCTTCGGGTCGCAGCCGATCAGCAGGACTTTCTTGCCCTGCTGCGCCATCATGTACGAGAGATTGGCGAGCGAGAAGCTCTTGCCGATGCCACCCTTGCCGTAGATCGCGATGATCTGGGTTTCTTTCGTCACCGGTCCGGTGTGGACCTCGTCGAGGTCAGCGGCGGCTTCTGCGCGCACACCGGAGTGCAAGTCATGCAGGGCGCCGTGGGCGGAGCTGGTACCGTTTTCACTCATGCAACCGTTCTCCAGTTGAGGATCATCTTGACGCAACGGGGATCACCGAACGCCGTAGCATAGGCGTCGGCGGCACGCGCCGCGGGCTCGCGGTGCGTGATGAGTCCATCCAGATCGAGCGAGCCGCCATTCGCGAAGTCGGCGATGGCGCGGAGGTCCTGCTCCTTCCATTGCGCCGCGATGCGAAAGCGTGCTTCGCGGAGAAACGCGGGCGGGAAGGTGAACTGCACGGGAATGGTGTAAAATCCAGCCAGACAAATCTCGCCACCCGGCGCCAGCCGCGCGATGAGCGTGTCGAGCAGGCCATCGGCCCCGCTGACATCGCAAATCGTCCGGTAATTCTTCCGCGGGTCTTCGTCGGGGTGCACCACGGTGTAGCCGCGCGCACCCTCCATCCGGATGGGGTTCGTTTCCCACACTGTCGGTGCCGGTGCACCGTACAACACGACCAGTCGTGCGATTAGACGGCCGAGCGCGCCATGCCCGACGATGAGCTCAGGCATCTGCTCCGGGCGACCCACCGGATCGTCACCCAGGGCGTGATGCGCGGTGGCCGCGAGCGCGAACAGGGTACCGCGCTCCCCCACATCGGGATGCAGCACGATGGTTTTCGCGCCCGGAACCACGACCAGCGAAGCCGAACCGCCGAACAGTCCGCGGGCTTCGGTGAATCCGCGCGAGCCGGAAACGTAGACGAGCTCGCCGACCTCTCGCCCTGAATCCTGGCCTGCCTGAATGATGGTGCCGACGCCCTCGTACCCTGGGACAAGAGGATAACCCAACCCCGGGAAGGGGGGCATTCGGCCGGTATACAGCAACTTCTCGGTGCCCGTGCTGATGCCGGACCAGCGCATCTCGACGATCACATCCGCATCCGTGGCGGGTACAAGCTCCAGCGTCCGGACGGTCAGCTGCTCAGGTTGTTCGAATACTACGGCGAGGGTCTTCACGAAGTGTAACGTGTGGTTGACACCTCAGACTGTCAATATACCCTGTGATTTTACTCGGGATTATCTTTCAGGCTTCGGCAACGATCAGTCCGGTTTGGATCGGAAAGCGGGTTGAAACCTCCCGGCTGCGCTTGAATCCAGCGGCCTGCAGCATCTGGTGGAGCTCGGACGCCCGACGAGCCCGGCCTTTCCCCATGGCCATCAGATAGAACGAGAAGTAGGCGTCGCCTACCGTTTCCGCCCCCCGGACGCCGGCCATGGCCTCGGCGATCAGCAGCACGCCACCGCTTGGCAACGCGGCCCGCACCCGCTTGAGCAGGCGCAGCACCGACTCGTCGTCGTGGTCGAGCAACACGCGCACGAGGGAGATCACGTCGGCGCCGGTGGGCAGGGCATCGGCGTGGAAGTTGCCGCCGTGGCAATCGACCCGGTCGGCAAAGCCGGCCTGACTGAGCCGGGTCTTGGCCCGCGTGGCGACGGCTGGGAGATCGAACAGGCGCAGCCTGATCCTGGCGTGCCGCGCGCCGACGAGCGAGAGAAAGACGCCTTCGCCGCCACCGACGTCGAGGAGGCACTCATGCCTGGAGAGGTCGTACGCGTCGAGCACATCGTGGGCGACGGGCGGAAGCGTATCGGCCATGATCTCCGAATAGGCCGCCACCCGCGCATCGTCGATCTGCTGGGGACGCGGGGCGTCGGCGTACGACCAGTAGCGGGAGAGTTCGGTACGGAAATCCGCGCCCTGCCGAAGCAAGGCGACGGGATCGCTGAGGTCCTGATACGCCATCCGGTGGTGACGAATGAGCGCCAGCACGCCGGTGTTGCCGACCAGCGGGGCCCCCAGTTTGCCGAGGGCGTAACGTCCGTGACGCCGCTTCATCATGAGCTGGAGCGAGACCGCGGCGTTGAGCAACCGTTCCGTGCTGGCCCTCGACAGGTTGGCGTGCTCGGCGATCTCGGCGATGGTTCGGGCGCCGCCGGCCAGATAGGCGAAGAGGTCGAGTTCGACGCAGGCCAGTAGCGTCTGCGTATACACAAACCCGGAGACGACGTCGAAGAGCGCCCGGGACCGTCGTAGCGTGATCGGTCGGGTGAGCGGGAATCGGGCGCTCCATCGCTGGAAGCGGTCGGTGGCGACGAGGGCATTGAACCGGTCGCGGATCCGCTCGTGCCAAGCAGGCGGTGGCGTCTCTGAAACGGCGCCCAGTCCAGTGGTGGGATGGGCTGCGCTCGGCGTTCTGGCGCGATCGGTCGTCAGCGCCTGGGGGGGCGTCATGGCCTGCTCGGGAGGGTTCACAGGCCGACGTTAAGCAGGGAAAACGAGAGTGTCAAGAAAAGTATACACATCAGGTGCGCGGCTCTTGCGACGTGGTGTCCCCGATCCTATCGTCGAAGGCGGTGGATTGACCCCGACGCGGTCCCACCACGAACCTTTTTGAGTCCGCATGCGACCGGTCTTTCCGTTTAGCGCGATTGTTGGCCAGGATGAGATGAAGCTGGCGTTGTTGCTGGTGGCCGTCGACCCCTCGATCGGCGGTGTCATGGTCTTCGGCGATCGAGGCACCGGCAAATCTACCGCCGTGCGCGCCCTTGCCGGGCTCCTGCCCCCCATGAAAGTGGTGGCTGGCTGCCGCTATGGCTGTGATCCTCAGGCCAACGGTGCCCGCTGCGACGAATGTCAAGCGCGGGCGGTGGCCGGCATCCACGTCAAGTCGGCGCTCGCCCCCGTGCCGGTCGTCGACCTGCCGCTGGGAGCGACGGAAGATCGTGTGGTCGGTGCCCTCGACCTCGAGAAGGCGCTCACCACGGGCGAGAAGGCGTTCGAGCCCGGTCTGCTGGCCCGCGCCCATCGCGGCTTCTTGTATGTCGACGAAGTGAACCTGCTGGAGGATCATCTCGTCGACTTGTTGCTCGACGCGGCCGCCACGGGCGAGAACGTGGTGGAACGCGAAGGCGTCAGCATCCGTCATCCGTCGCGATTCGTGCTGATCGGGAGCGGCAATCCCGAAGAAGGGGAGCTGCGTCCGCAGCTGCTCGATCGTTTCGGTCTGGCGGTCGACGTCCGCACCCCCACCGTGATTGCGACGCGCATCGACGTCATCAAGCGGCGCGACGCTTTCGATCGCGATCCGGTGGCGTTCCTCGCCCACTGGCACAAGGCCGATGCGAAGGTCCGCCGGCATCTGGAGAAAGCGCGCACGCGACTCGATGCCCTCGTGGTGTCCGACGACGTGCTCGAACGCGCCGCGACGCTGTGTTCGCAGCTCGGCACCGACGGTTTGCGCGGCGAGCTCACGCTGCTGCGCACGTCGCGCGCGATGGCCGCGTACGAGGGTGACGAGGAGGTGACGCTGGCGCACCTTCGCCGCATCGCGCCGATGGCGCTGCGTCATCGCCTGCGCCGAAATGTGCTCGACGACGCGGGGTCCACGACCCGCGTGGAGCGTGCGATCGCAGAGTTGTGGGGCGATGTCGTCGGCACCCGCTGACCTGCCGCGCGGAGGTCCCGCGCTGACGGCGTTGTTGCTGGCGGTCGACGCGCGCGGACTTGGTGGCGCGTTGCTCGACCATCCGCTGCACGAGCAGGCGCGCGCGTTCTCGTTGTTGGTGCAGCACGCACTCCCCGACGGTGCGCCGCTGCGACGCGTGCCGGCGAGCGTGACGCCCGATCGCTTGTATGGCGGTGTCGATCTCGCGGCCACGCTTTCCACCGGTACGCTGGTGGCGGAGCGCGGCGTGCTGGCGGCGGCCGACGGCGGTGTGATCGTGGTACCGATGGCGGAACGTTTGTCGACGGCCGCGCGCACGGTGTTGTGTGAAGTGCTCGATTACGCCGAGGTGCAGGTCGCGCGCGATGGCATCGGGGAACGCCACGACGCGCGCGTGTGCGTCGTGGTCATGGATGAATCGATCGACGATGAGGCGGTGCATGCGGCGCTGCGTGATCGACTCGCGTTCGTGGTGCGCACCAGCGGCACCGCTGGCCAAGCCTTGCTCGATGATCCCGATGAAAGCGATCGCGCGTCGTGGGAGCGATACGCGCGCGACGCTCGGCATCGGCTGATGTCGGTGAGCGTGGACGAATCGTGGATCGTGGCGCTCTGCGAGACCGCCGACTCGTTCGGCATCGACTCGGTGCGTGCGCCGCTGTTGGCGCTGCGGTGCGCCCGCGCGCATGCGGCGTTGCACGGTCGGCTGATGGTCACTGAAGCCGATGCCGAAGTGGCGGCGGCGTTGGTGTTGGCGCCTCGCGCTACGCGGCTCCCGCCGCCGCCGGAGGAGCCGGCCAAGAACGAGGACGAGAAAAGCAAAGACGACAAGAACGACGACAGCAAGAACGAGGAACCGAAGAACGACTCGCCGCCCCAGTCGCCGCCACCCGAGACGCCGCCCCCGGAGGACAACGCGCCGGACAACGCGCCCGAGCCGCCGGAGCCGGAAGACGAGTCGTCGGAGGACGAAAGCCAGGCGCCGCCACCGAGCAGCAACGACATGTTGCGTGAGGCGGTCACGTCGGCACTGCCACCGGGCATGCTCGCGCAGCTGCTGGAGAAAGTGAATGGCGGTAGCATGCAGGGCCGTGTGGGCGCGGAAAAACAGAACATGCTGCGCGGCCGTCCGCGCGGTGCTCGCACGGGTTTGCCACGAGGCGGTTCGCGCCTGCACCTCCTCGAGACATTGCGCGCGGCCGCCCCTTGGCAGCGTGCACGACTCAAGCACACTGCGCCGGTCGCCGCCGCGTCGGCAGCACCGGCCAAGGCGCGTCCGCGCATCGTCATCCGCCGCGAAGATTTTCGCATCCGTCGCTTCATCGAGAAGACGGGCACCACGGTGCTCTTCGTAGTCGATGCCTCGGGCTCGTCGGCGGTCAATCGACTCTCCGAAGCCAAGGGCGCGATCGAGATGCTCCTCGCGGAGAGCTACGCGCGGCGTGATCGCGTCAGCCTGATCGCGTTCAGAGGGCAGGGCACCGAGCTGTTGCTGCCACCCACACGCGCCTTGGCGCGTGCGAAGAAAGTGTTGGCGGCATTGCCTGGCGGCGGAGGCACACCGCTGGCGCATGCCATCGAAGCGGCGCTCGAGCAGGCACTTGGCGCCAAGCGTGCCGGGAGCGCGCCGCTGGTGGTGATGCTGACCGACGGTCGCGCGAACATCGCGCGCGACGGCACGCCGGGACGTCCGGGCGCGGAGCGCGATGCGTTGGCGGCCAGCGCGCGCTTTGCGCAGCAGAACATTCCAGCACTCTTCGTGGATACGTCGACGCGCGGCGAACCCGTCGCGCGTCGTGTCGCCGAGGCGATGCGCGCGCGGTACGTGCTGTTGCCGGCGGCGAATGCGAAGGCACTTGGCGGGCTGGTACGTACCGCGATGCAAATGGCCGAGGGATCCGACCGTGCATGAAACACCTGTTGTAAACCGGGCCGCATGGCCGTGGCAGTCGCTCGTGCGCGTGCGACATCCCTCCATGCTGCACGACACCGATATCGCGACACGCGACACCTCGCTGCGCGTGGCGCTACGCTCGCTGATCGTAGTCGTGTTTTTCTGGTGGAGTGCCACGGGGGTGATCTTCGCGCTCCAGCGGTCGCCGGGCACGCGCTTGCTCGGTCTGGTGCTGGCCACGGCGTTGGCGGTGTGGGGCGCGTGGCTGCTCTATCTCGAGCGCGATCGCGGAACCGCGTCGGGTGCGCGCCGCACGTTCCTTGGCGCGGCGTTTCTGTGGACGTGGGTGCAGGTGGCCTTCTACGGCGCATGGTTGGTGGGGCCGACGTCGTTGATGGTGCCGATTCCGGCGGAGTCGCCAAGTTGGTCGTTGGCCGTGCGCGCGGTGTTGTCGATGTTCTGGTATCAGCTCGCCATGCTGGCGGTCCTCGCCGTTACCGGGTATCTCACGGCCCGACGTGCGAATCGCGCGGGGTGGTGGGCGCTGGTGCTCTTCTGGGCCACACATCAAGCAGCCAGCATCAACATCTTCCTCGGTGTCGAGAATCCGGGGCGCGGATTCTTTCCCGAGCCGCTCGTCTATCTCGAGTCGTACTTCGGTCCGCAGCGCAACAGTTGGCTGTTGCCGCTTTCCATCGCGCTGCTGCTGGTGTTCACGTTGCGCACCATCATTCATGCGCTCCGCGATCGATCGCCGCTGCGACGCCAGGGCATGATGTTGCTGTCGGTGCTCGGTGTGCTCGGCGTGCTCGAACTGGCGGTCCTCGGCATGCCCGTGTACCTGCCGTTCTGGGACGCGTTCCTGGCCGTCCGCGGCTACTGAGCGAGGCGCCCGACGGTCACGGCGCGTTACTCGTAACGGAGGGCCTCGATCGGGTCGAGTCCGGCCGCCCGGCGAGCGGGTACCATCCCGAAGATGATCCCGATGCCGACCGAAACGACGACGGCGATGAGCGTGAGCGACACGGGCACCGGCGCCGAGATGTCGAGCGCGTACGACGCCAGGCGGCCCATTGCGAGTCCTACCAGAATGCCGATCAGCCCGCCGATGCCGGTCAGCGTGCAGGCTTCGATCAGGAACTGCAGCAGAATGTCTTTTCGTGTGGCACCGAGCGCCTTTCGCACGCCGATTTCCCGCGTCCGGCTCGTGACGGAGACGGTCATGATGGCCATCACGCCGATACCGCCCACCAGCAGGGCAACGCCCGACAGCACGATCATCACGAGGAAGAACATGCTCGTGAAGCCGTTGAAGGTGTCGAGGATCTGGTCCTGCGTGATGAGGTCGAAGCTATTGGTGCTGCCTGGGCGAAGGCCGCGCATTTCACGAAGGGCCATCACCACCGCGCCCTGCGCATCGGCGACACTGACCCCGGCGCGCGGCTTGACGGGAATCCAGAGAGCGTTCGTGCGGTCTATCGTGTAGCTGCGCTCCATGAACTTGAAGGGCACTACCGCGCCGACCGCCTGCCCGGGTGGTGCGAAGATATTGCCCGGTTCCTGCCAGAGTCCGATCACGACCAGCGGACGCCCTCCCACCTGTACCTGCCGGCCCAGCATGCGCTCGCGGCCGAACAAGCTGCGCGCGGCGGCTTCCTGCAGCACGACGACCGGCGCGCCCGCACTGAGCTCGTTGCGCGTGAACCAGCGCCCTTCCACGAGCTCACCGCCCTGAATGCGGGTGAACCCGTCGTCGGCACCGAAGATCGCCATTCGCTGCGACCGAACGTCGTTCGATTCGATGCGCGCCAGCGTCTGCGCCCACATCGAGGCGTACGCGACCTCCGGGAGGCGACGCAGGCGATCGGCCTCGAGCTCCGAGATATCCGGACGACTCCGGACTTCCTTCGGCAAGTTGTCCGGATTGAGTGGCGTTTGCGAGAACTTCTTCAACACGTAGAACGTGGTGGGCCCCGCCACTTCGATCGTCGTCACGATCTGCGAGCGGATGCCCTCCACGATCGCGGCCATGGCCATCACGGTGGCCACGCCGATCACCACGCCGAGAATGGTGAGCGACGAGCGTAGCTTGTTCACGCGGATCGCGTCGAAGGCGATCAGGAGGTTTTCGCCGAAGGCACCGACTCTGAAGCCCATGGCTCAGGTCTCGGCGCGCATCGCGGTGATCGGATCGAGCTTCGCGGCGCGCGACGCCGGATACACGCCGAACAGCACGCCCACACCGGCGCCCAGCGACAGCGCGAGCGCGACACTCCACAATGACACGTGGGCGGGCAGGGGGGAGAAGGCCGTGATGGCGGCGGCCAGCGCCCATCCGGCGGCGACACCAAGCAAGCCGCCGCAGATCGCCAGCGCCACCGACTCGGCGAGGAACTGCCGCCGCACATCGGCTGAGGTGGCGCCCATCGCTTTGCGCAACCCGATCTCGTGTGTGCGCTCGGTGACGCCCATCAGCATGATGTTCATGATCACGATGCCGCCCACGAGTATGCCGATCGCGACGACCGCCGGTACTACCGCGAACAACACCTTGTGAGCTGCTTCCAGAAATCCACCAGCGCATCGGCCGTGCCGACGTCGAAGTTGTCACGATCCGATGGCCGCAGTCGGCGCGCGAGGCGCATGGCTTCCTGTGCGCGAGCCATCGCCGGGCCGACGTCCTGCGCGTCGCGCATCTTGACCGAGATCGTGGTCGTCTGCCGGCGCCCGTAGATGGCTTCAAAGGCCGAAATAGGCATCAGGGCAAAGCCGTCGAACGATTGCCCCAGCACGCGGCCTTTGGGCGCGACGACGCCCACGATCGTGTAGCGCTGTCCCATCACTCGCACGTCTTTGTCGATGGCCGTGGCGCCCTGAAAGAGATTCTCCGCGACGTCCGCGCCGACCACGATCACGTTGCGACGTTCGCGCACATCGATCTCGCTCAGCGGGCGTCCTTCGGTGAAGCGATAGTCCTGCACGATCTGATAGCCGGCGGTCACCCCGAAGATCTGAACGCTGCCGAGGGTGCGGTCGCGCCACACGACATCCGCCTGTGGCGTGGGCCATCCGGATTGCAGCGAGATCGCCAACGCGTCGGGGAGCGCCTCACGAACGGCTTCGGCATCCCGCTCGTCAACGCGCGGGCGCCGCTTCAGCAGGCGGAACTGGTCGTCGGTGAAGAGGCCCAGGCTGATGGGCAGGCGCCGCACCTGAAAGGTGTTCATGCCGATCAAGGCATCGGCGATGTTCTCCTTCACGTACGCGTTCATGCCTTGAATGATCGCCACCACCGCCACCAGGAAACCGACCGACACCACGATGCCGAGCAGCGTGAACGCCGTTCTCAAGGGGTTCACGAGCAACTGCACGAGCGATAGGCGGATGATATCGGAGAAACGCATGGGTGACGCGACCTACTCGTGCCGGAGTGCCTCCACCGGGTCGAGCCGCGA
>Ga0105049_10000547_pt1 | contig 41792 bp, 34 predicted proteins | sample MAT06_FD_78087 | JGI IMG/M metagenome (GOLD analysis project Ga0105049, IMG submission 78087) | Freshwater microbial communities from Lake Fryxell liftoff mats and glacier meltwater in Antarctica - MAT-06 | ecosystem: Environmental > Aquatic > Freshwater > Ice > Liftoff microbial mat | place...
AAAAGGATCCTAAATGTTTGAAACTGCTGAGCTTGGCCGAACCTTAAGCCGTGAAGACTACAAGCCGGCTGCCGAGAAGCTCCGGGCAGAGCTCTTGGAGGCCCAGTCGGCGTTGCTCACCGCTGATTTCCCGGTAGTCATCTTGATCAACGGGGTCGACGGGGGCGGCAAGGGGGACGTACTCAATCTGTTGTGTGAGTGGATGGATGGTCGCTTTGTGACGACCGAGGCGTACGCGCCGCCCACCGAAGAAGAGCGGGAACGCCCTGAATTTTGGCGGTTTTGGATGTGGGTGCCGCCGCGGGGGCGCGTCGGGATCTTTTTGGGTTCTTGGTACACCGAGCCCATCTTGAGGCACGGCTACGGGAAGACGAGCGAGCAGGAATTTGATGCTGAGCTGGAGCGAGCGAATGACTTTGAACGAGCGTTAAGTGCCGACGGTGCTCTGGTGATCAAGCTTTGGATGCATGTGAGTCGCGCTCAGCAGAAGCGGCACTTCAAGAAGCTCGAAGCGAACAAGCTTACGCGCTGGCGGGTTACCAAGCAGGATTGGGAGCACCACAAGCTTTATGATCACTTGGTGCGCGTGTGCAGCCGCGCGCTTCGCCAGACGAGTACAGGAGAGGCGGCCTGGACGATCATCGAAAGTGCCGATGAGAATTTTCGCAATATTTCTGCGGGCACTCATGTTCTGGACCGGATCCGGGAGCGGCTAGCGCGCGCGAAGCCCGAGAAGGAAGCCCCGCCAGCGCCGACCGCTGCGAACCCGAGCACGATCTTCGATAGCTTGGATCTGAAGCAGAAGCTCGAGCGGACTCAATATACCAACGAGTTGAATCAGCTTGAATCGCGACTCAATCGGCTCAGCCGCAAGTTGGAGGCCAAAAAGCGCAGTGTCATCGTGGTGTTTGAAGGCATGGATGCGGCGGGTAAAGGTGGCGCGATTCGGCGCATCACCCGAGCTCTCGATGCACGCAGCTACCGCGTGATCCCGATCGCCGCTCCGACGGATGAAGAACGAGCCCATCATTACCTGTGGCGTTTTTGGAGGCACATCCCGCGGCGTGGCCGGTTTACGATCTACGATCGCAGCTGGTACGGACGAGTCTTAGTGGAGCGCGTGGAGGGGTTCGCTCGGGAGGCGGAGTGGCGCCGGGCCTACAAGGAAATCAATGATTTTGAGGAACAGCTCACCGAACACGGCACCATCGTATTGAAATTCTGGTTGCACATCAGTGCGGAGGAGCAGCTCAAGCGCTTCGAGGAGCGCAAGCTCACCCCGTATAAGCAATACAAGATCACCAGCGAAGATTATCGCAATCGCAACAAGGCCAACCCGTATGAGCTGGCCAGTGCCGAAATGGTGGAGCGCACCAGCACTGAGTATTGCCCGTGGACGCTGGTGGAGGCGAACGACAAGCTTTTTGCGCGGATCAAGGTGCTCTCGACCCTGTGTGAGCGATTAGAAGCGGAGCTAAACGGCTAGCGTTCTCTACTCCGTCAGGTACGTGTAGCTCCGCAGCGCTTCTTCGTAGTGTTGAAGCAGCGTGCGCATCTGTTCGCGGGTGAGGCTGCCGCGTGCGAGTGCTTTCTCAGCCTGATGCCGCACGGATTCCAGCATGGTGGCAGGATCGTATTCCACGTACTTCAAGACCTCAGACACGGAATCTCCTTTGACCACGTGGCTGATCTGAAATCCGTCATCCGTGAGGCGTACGAAGGCCGCGTTGGTGTCGCCGAATAAATTGTGAAGATCTCCCAAGATCTCCTGGTACGCGCCGTTCAGAAACATGCCGAGGTAGTACGGCTCATTGGGCTTGAGGTTGTGAACTCGCAATGAACTTTTGACGTCTTCGATGTCTATGAAGCGATCAATCATGCCATCGCTATCGCAGGTGAGATCGGCCAAGGTGGCATTGATCTCAGGCTCCTCATCCAGGCGATGGATGGGCATGATGGGAAACAATTGATCGATGGCCCAGATGTCCGGCGCCGACTGAAAGATCGAGAAATTGCAGTAGTAAATCGCCGATAACATGCTTTCGAGGTGCGAGAGCTCCTCGGGCACTTCCTTGATCCGGCGCAGCGTGTCCCGGATTTTCTCGCAGCAGCTCCAAAACAGTCGTTCGGCCTCGGCGCGCTCGCGCAAGCCAAAATATCCATATTTGAAGAGGCTCTGCGCTTCTTCTTTGGCTTGGCTGGCGTCGTGGTAGCTCTCCTGCAAGTTCTTGGGCTGCACGCCGTTGTGCGTTTCGTACAGCTCCTTCAGCAAGCGATGCGAGCCCGGCGGCGGTTCGGTGGGTTGGCCCGCGTTGATCGTGTTGGCACCTACCACTTCGAAGACGAGAACTGAGTGGTGTGCCGCGATGGCACGACCGGATTCGCTCACGAGTGTGGGAACTGGAAGATTAGCTTTGGTGCAGGCGGTGTGCACGTGGCCCACGACGTCCGCCGCGTACTCCTCCAAGGTGTAGTTTCTGGAGGCGTGAAAGTCGGTTTTCGAGCCGTCGTAGTCGATGGCCAAGCCGCCCCCGACATCGAGATAGCCCATCTGGCAGCCCATCTTGGCGAGCTCCACGTAGATATTGGAAGCTTCCTGCAGTGCATTCTTGATCGGGATAATGCTGGAGATTTGGCTCCCGATATGAAAGTGGAGAAGCTGCAGTGAATCGAGCATGCCCTTTTCCGCAAGGCGATCGACCAGCTTGACGATTTCGACTGAGCTCAGCCCGAATTTGGCCCGATCTCCAGTAGAAGTGCCCCAGCGTCCGACGCCTTTGGTGGTGAGCTTCGCGCGCACGCCCAAGAGCGGCTTGATGCCAAGCTTCTCGGAGGCTTGCAGTATCGTTTCCACTTCCTCGATGCGCTCCAGCACCACGATCACCGTCTTGTCGAAGCGCTGCGCTAAGAGCGCCGTCTCCATGTACTTGAGATCTTTGTAGCCATTGCAGATGATCAAGCCGCCGTGATCTTTCATGGCGGCCAGCGCGATCAGGAGCTCTGGCTTGGAGCCGGCTTCAAGCCCAAATTTCCAAGGCTGCCCGAACTCAACGATTTCATCGACGAGATGCCGTTGCTGGTTCACCTTGACGGGGTAGACGCCGCGGTAGATGCCGGCGTATTCGTATTCGGCTATCGCCTGCGAAAAGGCCAGGTTGATTCGGCGAATTCGATCTTGGAGGATATCCGAAAAACGGATCAAGAGTGGCAGATCGAGCCCGCGCGCAGTCAGCTGCTCCACCAGCTCATGCAGGTCCACGGAGCGTGATGTCGTGGGATCAGGGGTGACCTCAACGCGTCCGTCGGCGTTCACCGAAAAGTAGCGCGAGCCCCAACCGGCGATTTGGTAAAGCGCAGCACTTTGTTCTCTGGTCCAGCTCTTTTCGTTCAACGGAGCGTCTCCCACAATGTTTCTCGCATGATTTCGGTGGGCCCAACAATCACGAACTGGCCTGCTCTAGCAAGACAAAAACCGAGCTTCTCGTTCTACGCTGGTTCAACCCGGCCAAAATACGGTTGGCAATGCCCCTCGGTGCCATAAGGAGCCGAGGTCCATCAGGTAAGCCACCGTGATGTGGACCAGAAATCCAGCATAAATACTGCGCGTTCTCATGGCGAGCGACCCCAAGACAATACCCGCCACAATCGCTCCGTGGGACTCAAGGTACGGCTTTCCATAGTGGATCATGCAATAAGGCACGGCCATGACGAAGATGGCGCTCGAGCCGAGGGAGCGGCGCAGCGCGCCCAGCATCCAGCCGCGAAAGAAGAGTTCCAGCGCAAAGAATTGCAGGCCATAAATTGCTTCCCAGAGCAGGAGATCAAACCAGCTCCGGGAGCTGAACTTGTAGAAAGGGTAATAGTTACCAAAATCGGGCTGGTGAGCCACGGCCCACATGGCAGGTATGACCACGCCGAGGCACAGCCCGTAGATCCAGAAGTGCGAAAAGAAACCTCGCCCCCGGAGCCCCATGTCGAGCAGGCTGTCTCGTGGGAACAAAAGCTTCCAGATCAGAAAAGGCACGACGACATAGCCAATGACGCGTGCTGCGACCCACCAACAATAGCCGTAAAAATCCCCCCACTTGACCATGTTTACCCACTGGGGATAGCGAGCCTCCAGGTCCATGAGCCATGGGCGAAACACCGCTTCGAAGGTGGAGCGCCCGCCGTAATACTCTTGCAGCGTCAGTATGGCCGCCACGAGCACCAGACAGACAAAAGGGCGAAAATCCGTACCGCCCGAACGACTCAAGTTCACTCGGTAGTCGGTGGCCTCCTGGTCCAACGCCTTCCAGGTTTTCCTGAAGAACCAGTAAATCGGGGGAGCGATCAGCGCCAAGATGGGAAGCGGGATCAACGCCTTGAAAGGGGCGTAGTTGATCAGCACATCAAACCAGGAAATCTCCTTGAATACCGACAAAGGGAATTCAAGGTGCTGCGCGATCTCAGCGGGTGTGGGTGTCAAACTCATCACTGCGCGTCACCCACCGCGCGCTAGGCGCGCTCCATGCTTTAGGCGGGCTAGTGAGAACTCTCGACCCAAGACGGCCATTACCTCAAACAGTGCTGGGCTCGCGCTTCGACCGGTGAGCGCCACACGGGCTGGTTGCGCTACGTCCTTCAGCTCGATCCCGTCGGCCTCAAGCCATTTCTGAAAGGCCGTTTCGAGGGCTTGAGCTTGCCAATTTTGCACTCCGCTCAGCACCGCGTGGAGGCTGTCGAGAAGAGGCCCAGCCGCGCCCACCAAGAACTTCTCCTGGGCCTTGGGATCGTACACGGGTGGCTCACGAAAGTAATAATCGACGGCATCCACGGCTTCGAGCAACGTGCGTGCGCGCGGGCGAATGGTTTCGATCGCAGCCAACAGCTGCGCCGGATCTGGCGCTGACAATCCGCGGGCCTGAAGGAGCGGCTGGAGCTGCTCGGCATAACGCTCCGCCGGCATCAGCGTTTCGGTCTTCAAGTGCTCAAAGGCGATGGCCAAGAATTTCTTGTCATCGAAGCGGCCATCGCTCTTGTTGACGCGCTCCCAATCAAACAGCTCGACCAACTGCGCGAGCGAGAATACTTCCTGATCGCCGTAGGACCAGCCGAAACGAGCCAGATAATTGAGCACGCTGGCGCTCGGGTAACCGCGTTCTCGATAATCCTGAACGCCCACGGCGCCGTGGCGTTTACTGAGCTTTTCGCCTTTTGCATTCAGAATCATCGGGAGGTGAGCGAATTCGGGTTCAGCGTAACCGAGTGCTCGGTAGAGCAGGAGCTGGAGCGGCGTGTTGCCAATGTGGTCGCGGCCGCGGGATACTAGATTAATGCGCATCGCGTGATCATCAACGACGCAGGCTAGGTTGTATAAAGGGAACCCATCTGAGCGCATCAGCACGAAATCCTGCTGTTCTTTGTTGGGCGTGCTGATAAGGCCAAACACCCGATCCACGAAGTCGGTGCAGCCCTCTTTGGGCGTCTTGAAACGAACGACGTGCGGCAAATCAGGTTGCCCGTGGCGCTCCCGGCAGGTGCCAGGATACGTGAACTGTGCCTTGGGATTTTTGGCTTTCAGTTCTTGGCGAGCCTGATCCAACTCTTCCTTGGTGCAATAGCAGCGAAACGCTTTGCCTTCGGAGATCAGTCGTTCAACCGCAGCCTGATAGAGATGGCGCCGTTCACTCTGGAAATACGGGCCATCGTTGCCGCCTGCTTCGGGGCCTTCATCCCAGTCGAGTCCGAGCCAACGCAACGAATCCAAAATGGCGCGCACGCTCTCCACGCTGCTCCGTTCTTGATCCGTGTCTTCAACGCGAACCACCACCGTGCCTCCCGCCTTTCTGGCCCAAAGCCAGTTAAAGAGGGCAGTTCGGGCAAGCCCAAGATGCAGGTAGCCGCTCGGAGAGGGCGCAAAACGAACGCGGACGGTCATGCGCCTCGCGCGTTACCATGCCCGGAACGGGGTGTCATGGAGCGGTAGTGATCCCTGAGATTGGCCCCGCCTGAAGCCTCGTGGCCGGCCCGTCCAACCCGGCTACGCCCCTCGCATCTAGGCCTTTCGCCCGAAAAAATCGAAAGAGTTGCGGGCACGGGAGGAGATTGCTAGGAAGGCCGGCCCTTCGAGGAACGGAAGGCTTGAGATCATGAAGAAAACACCGCTTGCCCTGGTCAAAGAACGCTTCAAGAGCAAACTTGAGCTCGTTGCCGCCGTCGAGAAATTGAAGACGGATGAGCTTTGGGTTGATGTGCTCAACACTGGGAAGGGGTTGAAGCGAGTTTCCAACGCGAAGTTGGTTCGCCTCCACGACCGTCTGAGCCAGGTCAAGAAAGAGTTTGGTAGCCGAGCAAAGCTCGTCGCTGCGATTCTTGAGCTTGAAAAGCGCACGAAGGACGACGGCTATAAGTCGCGCCTCAACGGGTTTGCTGTTCCTCGATTGCTCGATCTGCACGCTGCAGTGAAGCGTCGCGTCAAGCAAGCATCCTAAAAAACTGCCTCTGAGTCCGGGCTTTGGGGTCTGGCACCGGATTCAATGCGTAGGCGCGGTGTTAACCGCGGGCCTTAAGCTCCGCTATTAGCAGCCGATTTGGCGGCCAGCTCTTTTGCATGTTCGTTCGTGAAGCGGGCTGCTGCTTTCTGACTGCGCTCAAGGTCGCTGGCGATCTTCTTTTCGAGCAGGCTTCCTACGATCATGATGCGGGCGGTGATCGTGGCCTCGAAAATACGGCGGCAACTATTCTCCGAAAGCGGCTCAAAGTGCAGGCTGCCCTCGATGGTTACCTTGTCTGCCAGCCTGCCTGGGACCACGCTGAATTCGTAGCGGCGTTTTGTTTTGTTAAAAACACCGCGTTCTTCGTAACTCACACTCTCCCCGATGAGTTTCTTCAGAGGCCCGGGCAGCTCCCCCATGGGCGGCGCTGCCACGAGCACACGCCGAATTTCGTCACCCACGGTTTCTTGCGACTTCACCCGATATTCTGAGAAGTGCAGGCGCTCCAAGAACAGCCGACGGTTGAAGGCGTCATCCAGGAAGATGGTGTCCCAGTAGGCGGCTTCTGAGAGCTGGAGGTCATCCACGACACGAACGTCTGTCATGGCCGGAATCTAGCGGTTACGCCCGATCCAGGCAATTACCTGCTGTCCACGCAGCGCTTGCGCAGCCTGCCCGAAGAGGGTGAGTATTCTTCCATGCTAGCGGCCGCATCTTCTCATAGCTCCGAGCAGCCGAGCGTTCGGCGCAGGACCTCCTGGCTTGAGGAAGCTCTGATCATCTTTCGTAAAGATCTGGCAATTGAGATCAAGACGGGCGAGGTGGTGACCACGAGCACGTTCTTCGCAGCCCTGGTGGTGGTGATGGCGTCGCTCGCGTTTTACGGAGGTCCGAGCACTCGCCGACTGGTGGGGTCGGGTGTGATTTGGATTTCAGTCGCATTCGCGGCAGTGCTGGCGCTGGGCCGAGGCTGGCAGCGGGAGCGTCAAGAGCGGGCGCTCGATGGCCTCTTGGTCACCCCGATCGCGCGCAGCGCCATTTTTGCTGGGAAAGCGCTCGGTATTGCCTCATTTCTGTTCATCGTGGAGTTGGTCGTCATCCCGCTGGCGTGCCTCTTCCTGGCGCTAGACTTGATGGAGGTCGGGAGTGGATTGTTTTGGGTAGCACTCATCGCCACTCCAGGTATCGCAGCGGCCGGGACGCTCTTTGGCGCGATGACGGTGCGCACGGGCGCCCGCGATCTGATCTTGGCGATCGTATTATTCCCTCTGCTTTCGCCGACGCTGCTCTCGGCTGTTAGCGCTTCGCGGGAGCTCTTTAATGGTGTGCCGCTGGGTGAGCTTTTGGATTATCTGAAGTTCATGCTGGTGTTTGACATCGTGTTCATCGCCGGCGGGCTTTCGCTGTTTGGCACGCTCGTGGAGCGCTAGGCTTGTCCCAGAAAATGGCTCATGGCCGTCGCCAAGGCGTATGTGTCGGCCTTTGCCCCGGAGCTTTCGGCGGCGCTACCGGTGACCCAAACTGGCGGGAGATCCGCGGCAGTGGAAGCTGGGCTCCGCAGGCGGTACGCCTCGCCCGAGAATTCTACGGCGAATCCGGCCTGGATCGCGAGCTGCAACGCGCTCGGTCGCGGGCCGTCGATCACAATCGCTTCGCCGCGCCAGGTTTGCTTGGTATCTCGAAAACGCGCACCACTGACGCGTGCTGAACCTTTGGCGCTGAGCAGTGAGTCGGAAGTGGCGTGAGTGATCTGAAGCTGATCCGTGGCGAGTTGCTCAAACACCCGGCCCATCTCCGAGGCGTCAATCAGGAGCACCCGGGGACCGATTGAGATGTGAGCGCGGAGCAGTGCGAGCGCGGCCCGGACCGAGAATACTCCGGGCAGATCGTTGTTACCGAACAGGAGTGTGCGGTCCGAGCTACCGGTGGCGAGCACGATAGCGCGTGCGCTCACCAGCGTCGCACCTTCGGCATTGGCTGTCAGAAGCGTGGGCGGCGCGCTCCCAGGCGACTCAAAGAGCCCGACGATCGTGGTTTCTGGGTGACACACGACAGACGCAGCGTGCGCGGCGAGCAGCGCTGCGTCTGCACGTTCGGGCGATAAAAGACGCAAGTTGGCTCCCAGTTCCAGCTTGTCGTCGAAGAGATGCACGGAGCCCACGTTCGCTCGCCCGAGCGCCTCAGACAGCGTTAATCCGGAGCGTCCTCCGCCCACCACCGCCACATCCACGCAAAGCTTTCGGGCTTCCCGCGGGAGCTGTGGCTCATCGGGCAGCTCACCGAGACCCGCGACACGGCGCGCGAATGCCTGAACCACAGCCGAGATGATCGGCACACCTGCGAAGAGCTGGTGATGATCGATCCCCTTTGGAAACAGGAAATCCGAGGCACGCAACAAATCCGTCCCGCGGCTCCCGATAACATTTTGAGTCTCAACCTTTTCGCCGCCCGCTGCGCGCCTCATGCACGTCATCACGTTGGGGACCCCATTCACCCGGGCTAAGCAGCCGTCGCACGCACCTGCAAGGCAGTAGGGGCCGCGGGGTCTGTGCAATTTGGGGCTCCTCGCGAGCGCGATGCGATCGGCGGCTATCAGAGCAAAGGCCAATGGTTCCCCGGCATTTGCTAGAAGTTTTGTGCCGTCGTGCCAGATCTCAACGGCACTCGTTGCTGGGCTGAGTCGCGCTGCCATGCTGATCGGCTGAGCTTAGAGCCTGGCCGCAAGTTCTGAAGCAAAAAATACCCAAGCGTTGCACGAAGTGTGTACGATGCTCCGGAGATCCTCGTGAAAGTGGCGTTCTACGGCGGCAGTTTTAACCCGCCTCACGTGGCTCACGTGATGGCGGCAAGCTACGCACTCTCAGTGGGTTGGGCTGAGAAGGTGTTGGTGGTGCCGGTTTTTGAGCATGCTTTCGCGAAGCGCTTGGAGAGTTTTGAACATCGCTTTGCCATGGTGGAGCTGTGCATGGGCTGGCTGCCGGGTGTCACGGTGTCGCGGGTGGAGGCAGACTTGCCCAAGCCCAGCCGCACCTTAGCCACTTTGGAGCACTTGAAAGAAGTGAATCCAGCGCAGGTGTTTTCGCTCCTGATGGGAGCTGATCAGTTGCCTGAGTTCGAGAAATGGCACGGCGCCTCGCGGCTCAAGGAGCTAGCGCCCCAACAAATTCTAGGGCGAGTCGGCGTGGTCGGTCCAGAAGCGCCGGAGCCTGTCTTGCCTGGGATTTCTTCCACACGGGTGCGGGAGCTGTTGCGCATACGGCACGAACCAGCCGCGCGAACTGAGCTCGAATTGAGTTTGCCCGAGCGTGTCTTGGCCTACATCGACGAGCACCAGCTCTACCAGAATGGGTAGCTGAGACCTTTACTAGAACGGATAACTGAGAGCCACAGTGGATCTACGCACGCAAACCTCACTCTTCTGCGGCGCACTCGCGCTCGCGATCGCGGTGTCCATCCTGCTGCGCGGTCGTCCGGGGCGCGCTCAGGTTTTATTCGCGGCATTTGCCGCAGATATTGGCCTCTGGTACCTCGCGCAATGGCTCTATCACTTTGTGCGAGCCGATGTGTGGGTGCGTTTTACGATCGTGCTCGTGGTGCTCTTGCCGCAGTTTGCGTTGCATCTCTTTGACGCCGTAGTGCCTCGTAAGCCCGGGCCCTCTAAGTTGCTGCGCGTGGCAGGTATCTTGATGTTGCCACTGCTGGTGCTGGTAGCCTTGCCGCGACAGACTGCGCTGGAACGCTACGGGATTTTTCTCTACGTATTTGGGCTGCTCTCGGCTGGCCTTTGGTCCCTAGCACAACGCGGCGAACGCAGCGGTTCGCGTGCTATCCAAAGGCGAGTGCGCGTTTTGGTTTCGATCGGCGCGCTAGCTGCAGCCTTCAGCCTGGCGGATTTCTTGTGGTTCATTGGCGCACCGTTGCCGCCGGTTGGCGCGGTTTTGAGCATCGTGTTCTTGTTCATGCTCTCCGAATCTCTGATCCGTGAGCGGCTCTTGGATCTGTTCGATGTTCTGGTGCAGCTCTTGGTGTCGACGGCGCTCGCGTTTGGGATGGCCGGCGTGTTCTACGTGTTTGTCGTGTTGTACGGCGGTTTTGATACCATGTACTTGGGAGCGACTCTGGCGGCCCTCGTGATCTTGGTGTTGGTGGAGCCGCTCCGCACTAAGCTCGAAAAGTACGTGCATTTGGTGTTCTTTCGGGAGCGCGTGGATCTCGAAAGGGCGCTCGGCTTGGCGAAGTCGCAGCTTTCTCACGTGCTCGAAGTGCAGAAGATGCAGGAAGTGGTGATGACCGCGTTGGAGGAGTCGCGGAGGGTTACGGGTGCCGCCATCTACTTCCGGGATCCTTTGGGGCCCGACTATCACTTGGGTACCTATCTTGGCCCAGCCCCGCCCGAGCGCATCGACGCCGCCGCGGGGCGTCCGCTTTTCGACAGGCTCAGTAAGAGTGCTTCGGTGGCGCTCCAGCAACTAGAATTCGAAGCGCTCGAGAAACGAAGAGGTGGCTTTACGGGTGAAGCCGAGGCCGACGAACGGATCCTTGCGGCAGCCAAAATTTTGGGGCCGTATGCGGCGGGAGTGTGTCTGAGCATTCACGGAGAAGGCAGCCAGCTGCTCGGCTTTCTGTTGGTGGCGGACGACCGCGTTCGCGATGCTCTTTCGGACGACGAGGTCGCGTTGCTGGAGCCCTTTGCGCTTCAAATTGGGGTCGTTGTGGAAAACTCTCGCCAGTATCGGCGCATGCACCAAAGGGATCGGCTGGCGGCGCTGGGCCAAATGGCAGCGGGTCTAGCGCATGAGGTCAAAAATCCGCTGGGTGCGATCAAAGGTGCAGCACAGCTGCTTCAAGAAACGATCGGGGCCTCCGCGGCTGCCTCGGCAGACAAGGAGTTCGTCGATATTATCCTGCAGGAGGTCGATCGCTTGGATCGCGTCGTGGGCTCTGTTCTCAGCTATGCGCGCCCTCGAAAGAGCGATTTTCAACCGTTGGATGTGAATGACGTCGTAGAAAATGCGCTGAGAATCGCGGCTTCTGATCGCGCCCACGGCTGCAAATTGGAGGCGCAGCTCACGCCCAATCTGCCCCTCGTGCCAGGGGACGCTGAGCAGCTCCGGCAGGTCATGCTCAACCTGGTCAAGAACGCCACCCAGGCGATGGAGCAGGAAGGCCCGGTAGTCGTGACGACACGGGTCGTTCCAGACACCAGCGGGCACACACCCGGCAAGTGGATCGAGATTGCCGTTTCGGACACCGGTCGTGGAATGACCCAGGAAGTACGCCAAAGTCTATTTGTGCCATTTTTTACCACCAAACCACAGGGTACTGGCCTTGGCTTGGCCATCAGCCAGCGCATTGTCGAAGAGATGGGTGGGCGCATTGAGGTGAAGTCTGAAGTTGGACACGGCAGCACGTTCGCCATCACGCTTCCGATTTCGAGCGCCATCGAAACGTCAAATCCAACCTCAGGGCGAGCGAGCCTGCGCCCCGCGGGAGGTGTCGGCGAGAGCGCGATTTCTTGACGCATTTCTTTAGCTTGCCGTATCCTCGCGGGCGTTCGGGGACTACACGTTGGGTTCCGAAAGTTGCGCTGAATGTTTCAAGAGGCCCAATTACCCGCACAGTCATCTGAACCACAGGTTCTTGTTCTTCGATTCATTTCTGGAAAGTACGAAGGCGGTGAGTTCCCACTTCTGGCTGGCCAGGAGGTCTTGATCGGGCGAGCCACGGACGCGGACTTGGTGTTGGTGGAAGAATTGGTGTCCCGTCACCACGCCACCGTTGCGCGCCAGGCTCACGTGGTGAGGGTGACGGATCTTGGTTCCACCAATGGGACGTTCATCAACGGAGAGCGCATCAAGCGCGCCGAACTCGTGGTGGGCGATCGGCTATTGATTGGCACGAACATTCTCAAGCTGGTGGCGGTGGAGGGCGGCCGGGTTTCGCCTGCGTCCGAGGTGAGGAGCCTTCAGAATATTGCAGCAGAGCGGCAGACGGACCGTGGGCCACGCATGCGTGGGGATCTGGAAGAGATCCCCGTTACCGATTTGGTGCAACTGCTCGCCAACGGCAAGAAGACAGGCGTCTTGTTACTCAGGGCCGCTGCGGGCTCTGGCAAGATCCATTTTCAAAAGGGGCAGATCGTTCATGCTGAGCTGCTCCGATTGCCCGGGCTCTCGCCGCATAAGGCGTTTTTTAGGGTGATGGGGCTCACGCGCGGCCAGTTCGAACTTGAAGCCGCGGGGCCAAGTGAGTTCCTCGAACCCTTCGTGGAATCCACCGAGCACCTCGTGATCGAGGCCATGCGCCACTACGATGAAGTGAAGCGCCTCGCTCCCGATTTACCTCGCCAGACAAGCCGCTTCGCGCTCCCAACGCCGCTCTTGTCGGCGCTCGAAGATCTTGAGGAGTGCGAGCTGGAACTCGTGCAGGCTGCCCTGAATGCGGAGAGCCTGAGAGCACTTTTAGATTCACGTCCTGAAAGTGATCTTGAACTTCTGCAGTCGCTGAGTCGTCTCTTGGCAGACGGCTACCTCGTCGAACGCCGAATTTGAATGCTCCCCGGACAAGTTTGGGAGGCGGGAGACCGTGAGGCTGCCACCCACCCAAAGCGAGGGCGGCTCTCAGAGGTTGAAAGGTCCGAAGCCGACCAGATTGGAAATCTGCACTGAGGCGTCCAGAACGCCGACATAGAGTCGGTAATCCGTGATGAGCGATCCCTCCGCAAGCTCTAAGGGTTGGCCGTCGGGGCCACGTTTTACGGTTGGTTGACCATACGGATCAAGGATAGGCTTCGTTTGCGCGTCCAATTCCACCTGATAGGTGAGGACGAGTAACTTGTTGGCTCGATCTAACATGCGCGAAGCCACACCTTTATCAACGATCTTGCCATCAATTTCGTCGGGGCCGTATTTGCGCGCGATATAGGTGAGGCCACTTTCCGGATTGGTGAAACGGATTTGCTGATCCGTCGGAATATTGAATTCGCCCAGGTATCCATCTACCCAAATGCGCATCTTGTTGGCGAGGGTCAGATCGGTATCGAGCCGCGAGTACAAGTGCGTGTAGAGGAGGGTGGAGATCTGTTGTTGGTAGCCAACGTTCGGATAGACTAGCCCGGTGCCGGTAGGTCGCTTGGGAGCCACGCCGGACAGATCCGTCATTTGAAGTTCTGGGTGAGTGTCTTCGAGTGAGATCGAGACGTAGGGCGCGATCGTGTCCCAGTCGCTGGAGAGTAAGCCTCCAACGAGCCTGTCCACCGCCTCTGGCATGTCCGTTCGGAAGCTCACGCTGAGCCCGCGGCCATCCAGGTAATTCTGATTCGAATTCGTCTGAAAGACGGCTCGACCGTCGGTAAGGGCTCGCCCGGCTTCGCTCTTTTCGACCGAGAAACCAACCCAATTGATCCAGTTTTGGTACTCCCACGAACCGCCGCCACCCGGACCATCATTGAAGGAAGGGCTGATGTAGCGGCCGGTGGCTGCATCGAGAATAAATGTGGCTCTCGCATCGGGTGCCCCGGGCAAGTAAATGTCCTTCGTCGAGCCAAGGAAGACATCACCGTAAGCGGACTTCTGCGTGACTTTGGAATAGCCACCGATTTCCGGCATCAAGAGTGCGCGCGCGATGTTGTCGAACATCAGTCGCTCAGCGACCAGATACGGGCGCCACCAATCATCTGACTTCGCAAGGGCCTGGAAGTCTGCGTCACCAAACGAGCGGAAGTATGCGTTGTTGTTCGCGATACCCCAGTGATACGAGCGCAGGCGCTCATAGAAATCATTGACCGTGCGCGAGGGGATGCCCGGATAAAACCAATCGCGGTTCCCGCGGCGGAAATAGCGGAATGGGTAGGAGTAGTCGAACTTGCGAATGGTCTCCACTGTCACTTCGTAGACGTCCGCGCCGGCATCGCCTGGGTTGGTGTGGAGATACGAGTTGCTCGTCGTTCCCCAACGGTAAGGCCAACGCACGGCGCCTGGAGCTGTGCGTCCGTCGGCGCGGGCACGGAGCTTCGGCGAAAAGTAGTCGTTGCCCGCCGCTGGTCCGTTCTCCATGTCGTTCCAGGCGGCGTAGTCCTTGGGTGGAGGCGCGCAGACTTTCCCGTGCACAATTCGCCATTCGGCGTGAGCTTTTTCCTCGGCGGTTGCCTCTCGACAACGGCTCGGATCGAAGAGCTTCATTTGTCGCGCTGCTTCTGTGTAGTGCATCGGCTGAACAGCCTCGCCGCCGGTTAAGTCGGTGGACCAATTGGCGAGCGAATAATCTGGCAGGTGGCTCCAATTGCGGACGGCAAAAGTATTCTGATCCTTGATGGGCAGCCCATCCGCGGCATCTGTGTCGAAGGTTTGCACCACGCGTCCGTAGAGGACATTCATCGTGTGCTCGTCGAATTGGCCTAACCCGACGCTCTCGAAGAAGCGCTCATTTTGGTACTCCATGGTGGAGGTGTTCCCAAAATAGTTGATGCCAGGGCGGGATTCCTCGGCTTGGCCGAGCTCATCTGAATTTTCTGGATCCAGATAACGCGGACCCATGCAGCTATCCTTCTTGGGATCCATCACATCGCCGGTGCGCGGGTTGCCGCCGCAGGATGCCGTAGATTCGCCTTCCCTGGTGCGAAGCTGCCAGTATTGCGGATTGAAATTGGTGGAATCGTAGGATGAGGCAAACTGGTGGAGCATGCCTAAGGAGTGCCCCACTTCGTGGAGCGCGATGCCTTTGTAGCCCTCTTTCCAGAGGTCGTCGTAAATTGCCTCAGCACGCCGCTTGGACAAATCTTTGTCGCCGAGAAATTTCTCGGCGAGCTTGGCGTCGCTGTACTTCTCCTTGAAATAACGAGCAACGCCCGTCACGTCCGCATTGCCCACGCTACCAATGAAGGGTTCAAAGTAGCAGAGCCCTCGTTTCTCGGCGCCAGCAAAGACGTTATTCTGAAGCGCTTGCACGCGAGATTGCTCTAGGCCTCGGAGTGGCGAGGTGAGCTCTAGCGCGTCTTCGCTCGTGTGCGTCATGGCGAGCGAATCAACCAACCAATTCTGGTTGACGATCTGCGCCTCGGCTTGACTGCCCTTGAGCTTGCTAGCAATTGCATCAAATTGGAGCGTTTGGGACGTCACCGGGCCCACGGGCTTGGTGGCGTGCAGCATCTTGAAATAATTGGTGAGATTGTCCTTGAGGGAACCCGTTACCACTGGGTTCAGTTGTTTGGCTGCATTGGCGGCGTCGATCGAGCCGACCATCTTGTCGAGCTCTTGCTTCGTGTAACTTTTGGAGACACGCCCATCTTGGAGCTGCCGTTGGTAGCGATCGGCCGGCGTACCCTGCGTGATGTCCTCGACCGTGAGCTCGCCGTTGGCAACCATGATGGCATCGCGCGTGAAGGCCGCGGCGTAGGTTGCTGAACGGCCCATGGTTGTGGCGGAGGCACCAATGATCTGGCCTGTCAGCGGATCGGCGTTCCAGTTGGCGATGCCGCCCCAGGGTGCACGAGAGGAGTAGGGCCAGTAGAACAAGAAGTTGTGTCGGAGATCGCCCACTCGGGCGCTGTAGCCAGGCACACCGCAGAGCTTATTGTCGTAGATGCGCACCGGATTGTGGCACGTCACCAGCGCGTCTTCCGTGCCCGCTTTCACCTGCTCGATGCCCCAGCCCCCGAAGCTGACCATGTCGATCCCACCCGGTTCGAAGAATTGCGCATGGCAAGTGGCTCTATCGCCATCGTTGGTGCGCCGACACTCCACCTCTCGGGCCTTGGCGACCGACTGGCGCAACACTTGATTCCAGGTATTCCCAACGTCTTCGGTCGGACCAATCTTGGTGCGATTGCCTGCGGCGTCGACATCATCGGTGAGGCCCGCTGGCGTCTCTTTGTTCATCCAATACCCGATTGGCTTCACCACTCGGTCGCGGTACGGGATCGTGCAACGATTGCGGATGCTGCACTGCGAACCAGCGGACTTGGTGTAGCCGGTGTTCGTGTTTTCGCATTGGTCATCGGTGCCGTTGTTGTCTGTATCGGCGCGCGCGCTGTAGTTGCAAGCAACGCTGCACTCGTCAGTGCTCAGGCAAACCGCGCCTCCGCCACCGCATTCGGAGTCGGTGTTGCAGCTGCCTTGAGTCTGATGGCTTTGCTGCCAGATATTGTGAACGTGCATGAAGCGGCGCATCCCGGCATCGGTGAAGCCGTATTGCGGATCCCACTGCACTCGCGGAGCGGTGACGATGCCCACCGAATCGCTCGAGCCAATGCCGCCTGGGTTGGCGACGATCTCAAGCGAGGCGCGCGTATTTTCGAACGGCTCAAAGTCATTATTGGGGTCCACCTTGTCGACCCTGAGATAGGTGCTTCTGACCACAGCCTCTTGGGGATCGCAGTTGTTGACGGCGGCCCCCGTGAACAGGCCCACCAACATGCACATCGGCGCCTTCGTGCCATCCGAATAGGTGATGGAATCGGGCTTGATAAAGAACTTGCTGGTGATGTCGAAATAGCCCGCGTTCGCATCAAAATGCGGTGCATCCGGATGGCCAGGATCGTTCACGTAGTACGTGAGCGGCGTCACTTGGATCTCGCCGAACATGGAGCCCACGAACATGTCGTACCATTGGGGCGTATCCACGAGGTTGATCGACCAATCCACCCTGAAATATTTGCGCTCATTCCACACGCGGTCGCTGCTATTTTCTTCGATAACATTCAGCTCTTCGCCGGTTCCCGAGTTGTACGCGCGCTGAATATCAAAGTGTCTGAGAATCGGATAAGCCGCGACAATGGCACCGGTTGGGCGTTGGCCAGGTAAGCCCTTGTCGTCGGCTCCCGGAGCGACGGAATAGGCTTTGCGCGCGAACAGCATGTTCTCGGTGATTTCCCAGCGGATGCGATCCACGCCGCTCCAAGAACCAATGCCGATCAGCGATTGAGCCTCGGAGGCGTCAACCACGAAGTTGCGCCAGTAGAACTCCGGGTTGTCATTCTGGTTCGCGATGTCACTGACGAAGAATTCCTTGCTGAGGGCGTCCGCATCAACGCGGTTAATCGGTGCGCGTTCACTCGCGCAACCCGATAACATCGCGAGCGCGCAAAGGATCAGGCCCTGGCTCAAGCGTCGAATTAATGACATATTGATGATTCCTCAGAAACACTGGGTGCTTCACGGGCCGGCTCGGCGAGACCCGGTCGTGAAGGTTCCAGAGTATACCTCTCGGCCTGTTGCGCGGTCCTTGATTCCCTGCGAAAATTTGCCGCGTTATCTGAGCACCGGGCCTGTCTACGTATCCGGATGTGCCCGTATCCGCGCAAACTTCCGCTCTGGCCACATGGCGGCGGCTAGGGCCTAACGAAGTCGAACTTTGACGGCCCGCGCATGTGCCTCAAAACCTTCGGCCCCAGCCAGTGCCGTGATGGCCGGCGCCTGAGCTGCGAGTGCTGCCTTCGAGTAGCCAATCAACGAAGTGCGGGAAACAAAGTCGTAGACCCCGAGCGGTGCTCCGAAACGAGCTGCGCCACCCGTGGGCAAAACGTGTGAGGGGCCGGCCATGTAGTCGCCTGCAGCCTCGGGCGTTTCGTGGCCTAAGAAAATGGCACCCGCGTGCCGAATCGCGTCGGCCAGCTCGCGGGGATCCTCACACTGGATGCTGACGTGTTCCACAGCCAACTGGTCGGCTACTTTTGCGAGGTCAGTGCGGTTTGCGACCAGAAAAGCAGCACCGTGCTGTCTGATAGAGGCGGCGGCCACGTCCTTCCGTGGCAGCGTTTCAAGTGCCAGCTGGAGCTCGATTTGGACTTCCGCAAGTAGCTCGGCACTTGAGCAGACGAGCAATGGATAGGCAGCTTCGTCGTGTTCGGCCTGCGATAAAAGATCAGCCGCAACAACCTTCGGATCCGCTGAAGCATCCGCGACGACGAGGATCTCACTCGGCCCGGCAAGCCCGTCGATTGACACATCGCCAAACACGAGTCGCTTGGCACACGTGACGAATAAATTGCCCGGCCCGACGATCTTTGCCACGCGGGGAACCGTCTCGGTGCCATAGGCCAGCGCCGCAACCGCTTGAGCTCCGCCTGCATTCAGTAGCCCCGTTACCCCGGCCAGATGGGCCGCTGCGCGAACTTCAGGCGACGGATTGGGACACGCGAGAATGATCTCGGAAACACCTGCAACTTCCGCCACCACGGCGGTCATCAGCACGCTGGATGGATAGAGCGCTTTTCCTCCCGGCGCATACACCCCCACGCTGGTCAGTGGACTCACTCGGCTCGCGAGGAAAACCCCGTCTTCGCTGGTGTCGAAGCCGCCAAGGTTTTCCGACTGCCGAACATGATACCTGCGAATGCGGTCACGCGCTTGCTCAAGAGCTGCTCTTACGGTTGCGTCGAGTCCGGCGAGCGCTTGTGCTCCGCCATAGTCTCTTTCAAACAGCGGGCTAGGGCACCGCTGCTCAAATTTTTCGACATACTGTGCCAGTGCCACATCGCCAGTGCTCCGGATATTGGCCAATATCTCGCGAACAACGCCTTCAACCGCGTTCAAATCCTGCTCGCCCCTCCGCGTCAGGCGAGCCAGCTCGGTGTCGAAGTCTGGCGAGCCGGAGCGAAAGACTTTGAGACTCGTCATGTCCAGTGGCCCGCTTTGAACGCTGCGGGATCGTATTCTCGAACCTTCGGACCGAGTGATTCTCGGAAGACTTGTTCGTCGTCTAGGTCGAGGTTGTCTTCCGCGAAACCCTCCGCCACTTGCATTCCAATCGCCAAGATTCGAAGGAAGAGCGCAAAGCTTGAGGCGCACAGCTTTGGCTTCCAGGTTTCCGTGCCGCTCATCGCCGTGTACACCGGGCAATCGCCCTCAGCATCCGGCAGCGAGACATCCAGGAAATAGGGGTCATTCAGTAGCGTGCTGCGGCCGATAATGATCCAGCTTGGCCGCCAACCGTTCGGCGCCGCGTTGGGACGGCGTTCCCCTTCCGGCAGTAGCGCAAAGCCAGTTTGCTCTTCCATCAGACGCAACGCTGGGGTGAGACGCACCCGTTCCGAAGGGGTTCGAGTCTCCACGTCGGTCGGTTCGCTGGCTAGAAGGAACTCGCGAAACCTTCGTGGAATCGAAAGCTTGCTCTTCAACGCGTTGATCAAATCAACGTCGGCCTTGCCAAAACTGGCGCGCATCCCGCGACGCGAGAACGATTCTTTCAGGGCAGAGATAGATTCGGCAAGATCGCTATCCACTGCGCGACCCTTTCGGCCCTGACGGGCTATTGACGGATTGTTCTTTGACTTCAGCTTCTGTTGCCAGCTAGTCCGCATGACCTGCTGGCGCCGACCGAGCACCGGTTTTAGTCGCGAAAATCACAAAGGCAAGGTTTGCGCGCGGAAGGCCAAAAGCAGGCCAAAGGGGGCTCTTAGCCCCGCCCTGCTAGCTCACAGAGACCGGCGGCGGGGAGCGCGGTTGGCGCCGCCTGCGTGCTCGGCTGCAAGCTCCAAGTAATTCGTCGTGGTGAGAGGCGGGGGCCTTGGAGTCGGTTCGCTCGGTGCAAGCAGGCTGAGCGCGGTAGCCTCCGCGGCGACGCTCCTCACCAATTCCGCCAGCTCCGCGAACCGTGGTTCGGTGGGTTGGAATCTAGACAGAGCTGCTTCGAGTGCTTTGCCCAGCGTGAATCTGGCGTGGCCTCGGCGCGCCAATTCTAAGTAGCTACGGGTCAGGCTATCAGCATCGAACTGGTGATAGAGCATTAGGTTTTGAGCTACACGCAGTGCACCCTCGGCATCGAGCGTGCCATCCTCAACCAATACGTAGGCCGCCTGTTGGTAGTTGTAGAACGGCACGAGCCGCGGCAGGTAGCGTTGGAAATGACTGGGTGGGGTCTGCCGATCCAGGTGGATGAGGATCCGAACCTCCTCTTGGCTGGGTCTAAGTTCCTCAAACGCAGCAAGCGCGGTCCGCAATTGGTCCGGGAAAACACGACCTTGTTCGAGGATTTGGGTCAGTTCAGCTTTGCCAATCTGGCCTCCGAGTAGATCGGCATACAGCGAGTACACGAACGCATCGGCTTCAGCGTCATCTCCGCTCAGGATCTCGGAAATCTTGGGAGCACGAGCTTGGTCACGGACGCGCGCAGAGAGCAGCGCGGGAAGCTTGTAGCCTAGCTGTTCGCGGAGAGCCCGGAAGCGAAGTCTAACTAGGTTTTCGAGGTTGGGCTTGAGGGTGAGTTCAGAATAGCGAACTCCATCCAGCGCCAGTTTTTCTTCTAAGCGTGAGCGCAGCTGCTTAGGGCTGCCGCTCAGGATATGCAAACGCGCGCCCGCGCGGTTGAGCTCGCGCAACAGCGCAGCGGCGCCCGGTACCGCTCGCTTTTGGTCAGGCCGCTCAAGCGCGATGCGAACGAGCGCCCCTAGGCTATCAAAATCAGTGCGCAGGTAAGTTTTGTCGAGGTCCCAGCGGGCAATGACGAGTTCGCCCGGCACTCACGACGCCCAGGCGGTGCGCGTGTCCGATAGCGAAGATACCAGTTCTTTTTCGCCCGAATTGGTCGCGGCTTCGATCGCTTGCTCCAGGTATCCGAATGCCTCGTTTGAGCGTTGTCGACCGTGCGCCACCTGGGCCAAGGCACCCAGCACGCGGGCTCGATCGGGGCCACTCGGTCCGGCGAGATCGAGCGCTTCGCGCAGGACACCTTCGGCATCCGCGAGACTTCCGGCGCGTGCCAGGGCTGCTCCGAGCTTTCGGCTGAAAATAAGCACTGCACGCAACGGATCATCCAGCTCGCCGCGGCTGATCTCTTGCCGAGCCACTTCCAGGCCGCGCCGGAGGGCCAAAACCTCGCTCTCGATTGCGCCATTCGCAGCCGCGCGTTCTGCAACCTGCTCAAGGAGCAAAAGCGCTTGAAAGGAATCTTGACAAAAGTAGGCGTGTTGGGCTCGTGCTTCGATCGGCGCGCCCAGCTTCTCACACACTCTCAAGGCCTTATCGTGGAGTTCACGGCGAACGGCGTGCGGAATACCGGTTAGCACAATTTCCCGTAGCAAGGGATGTGAAGCAGAGATGAGACCATTGCTGCTTTGGACGAAGCCCTCTTGGACCAAACGCTCAATCGTGGGTGAGGCGTCGTGCAGGCTAGTCACTAATTGGGAGATATCCTGCGGCCGCACATCATCGCCGAGCACCACAATAGCCTGGAGCACTCGCCGCGCCATCGGTTCGAGTGTGTCCAAGCGGCGTGCCACCAGATCGCCGAGCCGGGGTGGGGCATCCGTGCCTCCGGAGGCCGCGTAGCGCACGGCCTGTTCGAGATAAAGGGGATGAAAATCCTGTGTTTCCGGGTCAGGCTTGGGTCGATCTTGAGCCTTCACGTAACGCAAGATCGGCGCAGCGGTGGACTCGCTCAGCCCAGTGAGCGTGTGAGCAGCACAGCGCACGCTACCCCACCTTGGATCGAATGCGGGAACGTGCGATCCGACGAGAAAGACATTTCCCGAGGGTGGCGCCGCGATCATGTCCGTGAACGCATTTCGGCTGGCACCATCGATCCGATGAAGATCATCGACCAGAATCGTGATGCAGTTGTTTTCCTGTCGCGCCAACCCGAGCTCAAGGCCCCAACGCAAGGCCTCGGCCAGAGCATAGCGGCGTTCGGCGGGCATTCTTCGGTCGGCGCTCTGGCCTTTCAATGCGAAAATCTCAGCGAGGCCGCGTTTCGCCTCGGGACTCGCACCGTCGAAGCGCCCGCCCTTGAGAGCGACCTCATCCAGGAGCGAAAGCTCCAGAATCGTCTTTCTGAGACTGTAGTTTGCGACGTCTGCCAGATAGGGATCGGGGCGGGTTTCGATCACCGTTTCGCCGCGAGCGCGCAGGGCGCGTGCGAACTCAACTAAGAGACGGCTCTTGCCGAAGCCAGCTTCGGCTACCATCCGTGCAGCAAACAAGGTGCCAGAGGCGCGTTTCTTTTGCTGCTCAAGCCAGCCGAGGGCAGCGTCGCGCCCCACCAAGGGCAGGGGAAACGTGGGTGTTTCGGAAGGCGGTGCGCTGACGCCGCTCAGCCGACTCCCACATTCCCCACAGAATTTGGAGAGCGGGACCGTCATCCTGCAAACTTGGCACAGGACACTCCCTGAGCTCGGCGGTCGCGTGATGGTGAGAGCTGCATGGGCCGCAGCCAACCCTTCAGCCAGAGCTTCGGCGAACTCAGTGGCGTCTTGATAACGCCCGTTCGGATCCTTGGTCATCGCCCGCTGCACGACCGACACGAGGGCTTCAGGAATGTCCCGTTCCGGCGCTACTTGACGCGGATCCGGAATCGGCATCGTCATGTGCATCATGACCACTTGCGTCGGGCTATCGGCCTCGAACGGTAGCTGGCCGGTCAACAACTGAAAGAACATGACGCCAACCGCGTACAGATCGCTGCGGCCGTCGATCGCATCTCCTCGGCCCTGCTCCGGCGCCATATAATCAGGGGTTCCGCACACGATACCGGGGCTCGTGACGCTCGGCCCTTGGCGATCGGCGCGCAGCTTGGCCAGCCCAAAATCGACGACTTTGACGAAGTCGCCACCACGGCGTAACGGCTCAAGGATCACATTTTCCGGCTTGAGATCGCGATGCACAATGCCAAGCTCGTGCGCTTCGGCGAGAGCGGTGAGGACTTGTCTGAGCACATCCACAATGCGCGCAAATGGCAGGGGGCCCTCCTCGTACGCGACACGAGCCAGGTCCTTCCCGCGCAGGAACTCCATGACCAAATAAGGCTGGCCATCGTCGGTGCGGCCAAAATCGAAAACAGCTACAGAATTGGGATGATTGAGTTGGCTCGCGGCTCGCGCCTCCGTCATGAAACGCACGGCGGAGTTTTCATCTGAAAGCAGATGAGGGTGAATGATCTTTACCGCCACGGTCCGGCCGAGGACACTTTGTTCGGCGCGGTACACGCGCCCCATCCCGCCCACGCTGATTAAGTCTAGGATGTGATAACCACCGGGTAACGTCTTACCGATGAATTTGTCCTCGTCGCTCACTCCCAGCGTCCCGATCGGGAAGCCACAAGCGGGGCAGTATTGGTGCGTTCGCTCGCACGACGTCCCGCAGTGCGGGCAGGCGCGAAAATCAGCGGTTGAGAGGGTCATGACGTGGGGCTAGTTGCCGACAAAACCGGGGGGCGTTGGAGGTTCCCAGGCTAGCCCACCCTCGGGCAGGGTCGATACCTGCGGACCAAAGATTCCGCGCAGTTTTCCCTACAGCCTGCGCCGATGTGCCAAAATCCACGGCGACAGAGCGGCGGATCGGGCTTCTGGCCCTTTGCTTCGCGGCTCCTCCAGCCAGAGAGCCGCGGCGGCAGCGGCCGCACGAGCACGCCCGAGCTCCGGAGCCGTGCCTTTTTCGCGACAAAGCTCGTCTAAGTGCTCTTCCACGAAGGTGGTGTGATAGTGGCCGCTTTGGAAGCGCGGATCACGCAGTAGCTGCTCGTGAAACTTAAGATTCGTCTGTACCCCGACGACGACATACTCGTCCAGCGCGCGCAGCATGCGCGAGAGGGCCAGCTCCCGGGTCGGAGCCCACACGCACAGCTTCGACAGGAGTGGGTCGAAAAGCTCGCTGATCGCTGAACCGGATCCGACTCCGGAATCATGGCGCACGTTCGGGCCGCTTGGCTCCCGCAACCATTGAATACGGCCAGGGCTCGGCAAAAACCCCCGTTCGGGATCCTCGGCGTAGATCCGGCATTCTAGCGCCACGCCACGCGCCACCACCTGGCTCTGATCGAAGCCGAGCGTTTCCCCATTCGCCACGCGCACCATTTCGCGCACCAGATCAAGTCCAGTAACGAGCTCGGTGATGGGATGCTCCACCTGCAACCGGGTATTCATCTCCAGAAAATAGAACTGGTCTTCTGCGTCCACCAAGAATTCAAAAGTGCCCACCGAGTAGTAACCAACCGCCCTGGCTCCTTGCACCGCGATGGCTCCCATCCGTTCGACCACGTCCCTTGGCAAGCGCGGCGATGGCGTTTCTTCCAAGACCTTTTGGTGCCTCCTTTGCATGGAGCAATCGCGTTCGAACAGGTGAACAACGTTTCCATGTTGGTCGCCGAGCACCTGAATTTCAATGTGGCGAGGCTGAATCAGCGCCTTCTCCAAATAGACATTGGAATCGCTAAACGCGTTCTCGGCCTCGCTCCGTGCCAGAGAGTACGCTGCGGCCAACTGCTCTTCAGAAGCCACCCGCCGCATGCCTTTTCCGCCGCCCCCCGCCCGAGCTTTGATGAAGACGGGGTAGCCCAGCTGGGTCGCGGTGGCTTTGGCCTCCGCTAGGTCATTCGCGGGGCCACCCGGAACAAGTGGGACGCCCGCCGCTCGCATGGCTTCGCGGGCTTCGGTCTTTGAGCCCATGGTACGGATGGCACTCGCGGAGGGGCCCAGAAACGTTAATCCGTGGCGCTGGCAGGCGTCTGCGAACTCTGCGTTTTCGGAAAGGAATCCGTAGCCCGGCGCCACGGCATCCGCGCTGGAACGCCGAGCAGCACACAGGATCGCATCAATGTTCAGGTACGTTTCTGCGGCACTGCTGCCCGGCAAAGCCTCCGCGAAATCCGCGTACCGAACATGCGGCGCTGTACGATCGGGCTCGCCGTAGACGGCCACGCTTTCAAGGCCCATTTCTCTGAAGGTGCGGGCGAAGCGCAGCGCGATTTCCCCACGGTTTGCGATCAGAATGCGTCTTAACACCGGGTTTCGTCCTAAGTTGGGCAGGGGAGGGGCTTTTTTCCGGGCAATGGTGCCTGCCCTCTAGCGCGAGCCGTTTGGGAATTCACCACGCGACAATGGGCGGCCTCTCGACTATACCGCACGCGCCGTGAGCGGGGAAAGCCCACAGAATCAGCCTGAGCGTGTGATGAGCGTGGCGGAGCTCACGCGACGCCTCAAGCGTGCCGCCGAGGATGTGAGCGCGAATGAGTGGGTCCAAGGCGAAATCGGTTCGCTGACCCGCGCCTCGAGCGGCCACATTTATTTCACATTGAAAGATGAAGAGGAAGAAGCGGTTATTGATTGCGTGATGTACAAGTTTCAAGCCGCTCGTGCCACCAAGATCCTGGAAGAGGGTGCGCGGCTTTTGATTTGGGGAAAGGCCACCGTCTGGGCACCCCGAGGGCGCTTGCAGTTTGTCGCCGAGAGGGCGCGCCCGTTTGGCCGCGGAGCGCTGCTTCTGGCGTTGGAAGCGTTGAAAGCTCGTCTTTCTGCGGAGGGCTTGTTTGCGGCGGAGCGTAAGCGGCCTTTGCCGGACAGTCCCAAGGTGGTGGGCGTGGTAACCAGCGCGTCGGGTGCCGCATTTCACGATATTCGGAGCGTCGCGTTCCGCCGCGGCGGCGTAAAGTTAGTGTTGGCCCCAGCCACGGTGCAGGGAGATGATGCGCCCGCGAGCATCGTGCGTGCGATCGATCTGTTGGAGCAATATCCCGGGCTCGACGTGCTGATTCTTGGCCGTGGTGGCGGCTCGCTTGAAGACCTCTTGGCGTTCAGCGATGAACGGGTAGTGCGCCGCGTGGCGCGTGTCAGGGTGCCGGTGGTGAGTGCCGTTGGGCATGAAATTGATTACAGCCTGACGGATTTGGTGGCGGACGTGCGAGCCGCGACGCCGTCGCAGGCAGCTGAGCTCGTGATTCCGGATGAGATGGCTCGTGTCGAGCGTGTTCGGCGGCTCCGCGCGCAGTTGGTACGCGCAGGGTTTTCGCGTGTGGTGAGCGAACGCCGACGCGTTGAAGCTTTGCGCCTAAGGATGAGCGATCCTCGTTTCGTGCTCATTCAGCGCCAACAGCAGCTCGACGAGCTGCAGCGAAGTCTCGTAGGCTCTTTACGGCTCCGGCACGGTAAGCTTCAGGAGCAGTTCGGAGTGCTCCAGCGTCGCCTACTCGCCCGGCACCCGCGCACTCTGGTACATCGGTTGAAGGCCCGCCTGATCCCGCTGAATGAACGTCTCGGGGCGAGTATGCAGCTCGCGCTCAGCGGACAGCGCGGTGATTTAGCTAGCCTTGCCGGTCGGCTCCAGGCGCTTTCTCCGTTGGCCGTCTTGGGCCGTGGGTACGCCATTTGTATCGCCCCGGAGGGCCGGGTGCTCACGCGCATTCGAGAGGTGCGCACCGGGGAGCGCGTGCAGGTTCGAATGATGGATGGAACCTTTGAATCGCAGGTGACTCGGGTGGGGATTGATGAACACGCGGCGGGAGGCCAGGAATGACAGCCCGTTTCGCCCTGTTCGGTCATCCGGTGGGTCATTCCGTATCACCCGCCATGCACACGGCCGCGTACCGCGAGCTTGGGCTGGATGCCGAGTACTTGTCGATTGATTGTCCCGATCCCAAGGCCGTCCGTCGCGAAGTCGAACGCTTACGTGACGGCGAGCTCAGCGGGGCCAACGTGACCGTACCGTACAAGAAGCTGGCGCTAAGTCTTGCGGATCGCGCCGATCCGCTCGCGAAAGCTGTAGGGGCGGCCAACGTTCTACGTCGCATGCCCGACGGGAGCGTGGAGGCCCACAATACTGATGTGGCAGCGTTGGCTGACGAGCTCCGTTTGCATCAGCCAAGCCCACGTGCAGCGTGTGTGCTTGGGAGTGGTGGAGCGGCGTTGGCGGCGGTGGTGGCCTGCCAGCGTTTGGGAGCCGGCGTTGTGCATGTAGCGGCTCGCGCATTTTCGGACTCGCTGGCGTCGGCAGCTCTAGGGGCCGAATTTCGGGCGCTGGGTGCAACGCCGCTGGCTATGCCGTCCGATGCTACGGAGGCATCTTGGTGCAACACACTTTCCGAGTGTCAGATTGTAGTCCAGGCAACGAGCGCTGGCATGAGCGGCGCCGATTCGGGAGAGGCGCTGGCTTCTTTGATCCCCTGGGCGGTCCTGCCGCAAGGAGCCCTCGCCTACGACCTCGTGTACAATCCCCCGCTGACGCCATTTCTCCGGCGATCCCGCGAGAATAGTGTCAACGCGGTGGGCGGCCTGGGCATGCTCGTTGGCCAAGCGGTGCATTCCGTGATGCTCTGGACTGGGATGACGCCCGATCAAAGCGTGATGCGGCAAGCCGCTGAGAACCGGCTGTTTAAAGGCGGCAACAGCCCATGAGTACCCACAGACTCTCGGCTGATGCGCCCCCCGTCAGCGAGCCTGGCGTGGCGGTTGATACTCACGGAGAATTGGAGCGTGCGCGCGCGGAATGGCTGCATACTAACGGCGCCGGTGCCTACGCCATGAGCACCTTGGCGCTCATGCACACGCGCCGGCAGCACGGAATTCTTGTGGCAAGCCACGGCCCAGCAGGCGAGCGCTACGTCGTGGTGAGCCACGCCGAAGCCCTTTTGGAAGTGGGCGATCGCCATTTTCGCCTCTCCACGCATCAATTTCCCGGCATTGCTCCAACTCCAGGTTATCGTTCGCTCCGACGTTTCTCACAGGATCCGCTCCCGCGTTGGACTTACCATATCGGAAAGCACGAATTCGAACGCACGTTGGCACTGTGCCCTGGGCACAATATCCTGGTGCTCGGGTACACGTGGCGAGGCCCCACGGAAGCCAAGCTCATGGTGCGCCCGCTGCTCCCGCTCCGCCCGGCAAATGCGATCACGCGCGAGCACGGCGCGATGATGCAGCGGGTGGTCGTCAGGCTTGGGGAAGTGGAGGTTCAACCGGTGCCGGAGCTGCCCCCGATTCTCTTCTCGCATTCAGGCGTTTTCATGGGCTCCCCCGATTGGTGGCGGCGCTTCGAATACGAGGAAGATCAGCGCGCCCTCTTGCCTTTCGAAGAAGATATGTGGACGCCCGGCGTCTTTGAGCTCCCGCTCACGCCCGGCGTCACTTCCTACCTCGTGGCCGCGTTCGGCGATGTGCCGCGCCTAGCTCCCGAACAGATCATGGCCGAAGCGCGCGAGGCGGCCATCCGGGCTGATCTCGGCCCGCTTCACACACCCGAAGTCCGGCGGCTCTCGTTGGCTGCGGACGCATTTTGCCTTGATCGCCGCGAAGCTCCGCTCGTCGTCGCAGGCTATCCGCATCTGGGCGCGTATGTGCGCGATATGGTGCTCGCCATTCCTGGGCTTTACCTGGCACGCGGCAGGTTTGTGGAAGCGAGCCAAGTGCTGCGTAGCGTGCTTGCCACGCAAAGATCTGGGCTGCTCTCGGAGAATCTTCAAGATGCGAGTGCCTCGTCCCCTGACGCAACGCTCTGGCTTTTCGAGCTAACCCGGATTTGGATCGAGCAGGTGGGGCTAACCGATCTGTTTGTGACAGAAGAACTCTATCCGGCGCTCAAGCGGGCGTTTGAGCGAATCACGAACGGCGAGCGGGGCACCATCTGGCTCACACAAGAGGGCTTGGTTGCGAATTCAGAGCCTGCGCGTGCGCTCACTTGGATGGATTCTCATTCCGGTGAACAGTGGGTTTCGCAGCGCCGTGGCTTGGTGGTGGAATGGCAGGCACTCTGGGCGCGCGGTTGCGAAACGCTGGCAACGCTAGCGGCGCACGCCGGCGATGCTGCCCTTGAGGTGCTCGCGCTCACCGCGCAGGATCGAGTTCGCGCACGTTTCAGCAGTCGTTTTTGGTGTGCAGAGTCTGACTATCCGTACGATTGCATCAGCGAAGTGGGCGACGCTGCGGAGGCCTGGGCCGACCGTAGCATTCGGCCCAATGCAGTCATTGCCTTGGCGGTTGAGCCGCGCTTGTTTCAAAGTTGGCAACGCGATCTGGTGCTCGGCCGCGCTCAGCAGGAGCTTCTGACGCCGAGGGGCCTTCGCACGTTAGCGCCTAGCGATCCCCGATTTATCGGGAGCTTCGGGCTTTCTGAAGCGGAAACGGCGCCAGCCTATCACCAGGGTGGAGTTTGGCCGCACCTGCTTGGATTTTTCGTACGCGCAACGATTCAGTTGAAGGGAGAAGATCGGGGTGTTCGCGAAGAGCTCCGGGAGCTTCTGTTAGGCGCGGCGCGAGATGCCCAGGTTCTTGGCCAAGTGGCGCAGTTTGCCGAGGGTGAGCTGCCCCATCGTCCGCGTGGTTGCCCGGCATACGCGATGGCTGTGGCGGAGCTGCTTCGCTGCCTCTTGGTCGATCTCTCTCGCCCCGAGGGGCCAGCGAGCTCCAGAGCGCTTACGCCCGGTGTCCATTCGCGCAGCGGCGATCAGTAGTTGAGGCGAACCTTCAGCACCAGGCGTCCGCGCGCTGGAAGCTGCACCTTGCTTTCTTCGAAACTCGGCGCGGACATCAGGGGTTTAACGTTATTCGTGGTTCCCCAGCCTTCGGTCGGGATGCCTAGGAAATTGGTGTCCAGCTTTCCATTCCCGTTCTCATCGTGCACCACAGCAACCGCATATTTGCCTGCCGCTAGTCCTGAAAAGGTACAGTTGGCGCCGCGAGCGGGGATGGCTCGCCGCAGCGTCGCGCGTGCTCTACGGATCTCGCCCGGAAAGCCCTTCGCTGAGGCGTAAAGTGCGCAGGCGAAGGCACCCTTCCGATTGCGAGGTGAGAAGTTCACTGAGATCTCAGCGCCCGCTGCGTCTTTCTTCGCAGATTCCGTGCCCCAGAGCAGGGGCGTCGTGAGTAGGCCGAGGGCGATGGTACTGGCAGCGAGGAGTTTCATGAAATCTCAAGATTGGGCGAATTTCAGCTGAGGCAAGGCCTTCGGACCGAGGATAGGGTCGTTTTTCAGAGTTGGCGCTGGCGCTCGCCTCTCTGCCGCCCATAATGGGCGCCGAATGGCGCGCGATCTCACGGCACTTGGCTACCGCCGCATCGTGATTTTCTTGGTCAGCCTGGTGATCGTTCCAACCTTCCTCATGTTAGCGGTGGGGGTCGGCCTATTGCTGCTGGGTGAGGTGCAGGCCAACCTTTTAATGGGGATTTTGGTGGTGGCGTTGAGCGGAGCGGCTACCACGGGTGTCATTTTGGTCTGGGTATTTGTGAGGCGAGAGGCGAATCTGTCAATGCTCCAGAGCGATTTCGTCTCGAAGGTATCGCACGAGCTCAAGACGCCGCTCACGTCCATTCGGCTGTTTGCGGAAACATTGGAACTCCGCCGCGGTGATGTGGAGGCGGAGGACAAATGCATTCGGGGGCTCGGCCGAGAGAGCGCACGGTTGCAGGGTCTCATTGATCGGCTCTTGGATTGGGGCCGCATGGAGAGCGGTCGTCGCGAGTACGTGATGCGCGAGACGGATCTCCGGACAGTCATGGAGGCGGCGCTCGAGGCATTTGAGTCCGTCCGGGCGGGCCGTGAAGTGGAGCTCAACGTGGATTTGCCGCCCGAGTCGATCACGGTAGACGCCGATCGCGGGGCTATCGAAGATGCGCTCTTTAATTTGCTCACGAATTCCTACAAGTATGGCGGCAGGCCGCCGAAGGTGGGCCTCAGTGTGATGGTCGACGGGCGCTTCGTACGTATCTCGGTTTCAGACAATGGTTTTGGGATCCCGCACACGGAGCACCAGCGCATCTTCCAGAAGTTTTACCGCGTGGATGATCGCCTCAGCCGCGAGCGTGAGGGATCGGGGCTTGGGCTGGCGATCGTCAAACACGTCATGAAGGCTCACCGTGGTCGCGTGGAGGTTCAAAGCTCCCCTGGGCAAGGTAGCGTTTTTTCATTGGTTTTCCCGTTGCGCGCCGTTTAGGCTCACGCCGTGCTGCTTCCTTCCGCTCCAGGCCAAGTGCGCTGGCGAAATAATGTGAGCGGGGCGCGGATCTTGGTGGTGGAGGACGACGAAAGCATTGCGCTCGGTCTGCAGTTGAATTTGGAGGCCGAGGGATTCGAGGTGGAGGTGGCGATGGACGGCGAGCGCGGCCTCGAATTGGCGGACAGTGGCAAGCATGATCTTTTGATATTGGACGTGATGTTGCCCAGGATGAATGGCTTCGAAGTGCTTCGCGAGCTACGAAATGGTGGGCACCTTTTGCCCGTGATCATGCTGAGCGCGCGTGGGGCCGAAATGGATAAGGTGATGGGCCTTGAATTGGGCGCCGAGGATTACATCACCAAGCCCTTTGGCCTCGCAGAGTTGCTGGCGCGCGTGCGAGCTGTCTTGCGGCGCGACAATCTGCAGCGGCAGCGCGCAGAAGGCCCGCAACTAGCTGGTGAGCTGCAGATCGATCCTGGCAGTCGGCAGGTGCACCGAGACGCGGCATTGATTTCGCTCACCGCCACTGAGTTTGATGTGCTGTGGTGCCTGGTAGAAGCGAACGGCAACGTGCTCACGCGTGAGGATATCTTGTCCAAAGTTTGGGGTCCGGGCCACCACGGGACGCTCCGAACGATCGATAACTTCATGCTTCAGCTGCGTAACAAGCTCGAACGGGATCCGGCCAATCCTCGCCACCTTTTGACTGTCCGTGGGGCGGGCTACCGCTTCAAGGCTTGATTTTCGCCGGCTTTGCGGGGGCTTACCAGCCCGAGCAGCGGTGCTAGGGTGGGCGCCACTGTGGATCAAAACCTCCTCCGCTCGTATTTCAGCACCGTCTATGAGCTGCCCAGCGAGGGCGGCATTCTGCGGGTCTCTCTTGAAGGAGAAGCCAAGGACCCTCAAGGGCTCCCGGCTCTTCTGCGTGAGAATTTTGCGATCCTAACCGCCTATAATCCGAGGAGCATGTTGCTGCCCAGGCGCGTGAATGAAGGGCGCCAGCAGGTCTTGCGGGATCTGTTGGTGCTAGGCTGCTATCGCGTGGAGCAGTGCGTGGGGTATGAGGAAGAGCCGGAAGGCGTCTGGCGGGAGCCCGGTTGGCTCGCACATGGCATGCCGCGCGAAGAAGCGATCCTGTACGGGCAAACCTTCCGGCAAAATACGATCCTCTATTGTAGAGATTCCCGACCCGAACTCATCGTGACCGACCCAACTTGTGACAATGTGGGCCAGACCTATCTAGGCAACTGGCGCGTACGTCAATGAAATCGACAAATCACTCCAAAGGAAATGCATGCGCAATCAATTTGACGACCAAGATCAGCCTCAAACCGATCCAGCGGATGCCGTCGCACAAGCCGCGGAGATGTTTCGCCGGAATGCGGGCAAGTTCGTGCCCATCGTGGGCCTACTCGTATTAGCGATAGTCGCCTGGCTCGGCACCTTCACGGTCGCGCCCGGTGAGCAGGCCGTGATTCGCACTTTTGGCCGAGAATCCGGCAAGCGCGGGCCGGGCTTGCATTTCGTTTTCCCGTTTGTTCAGCGTTACGACAAGGTCAACGTTGAGAAGATTCAGCAGGTGGAGGTAGGCTATCGGGGCGGGGAGTCGGTGCCGATTGAAGCCTTGATGTTAACTGGTGACGAAAATATTGTCGAAGCCCAGATGATCGTGCAGTTCAAGATCAAGGATCCGAGTTTGTATTTGTTTCGGTTGGCTGATGCCGAAGGCACACTGCGTTCAACCGCGGAAGTATCGCTCCGGAGCATGGTCGGACGAACGAGCATCGACGAAGTGATCACTACGGGCCGCGAAGATGTGCAACGCGAGACGCAGCTCTTGATGCAACGCTTGATGGATCAATACCAGAGTGGAATTCAGATCACGGAAATCAAGCTGCAAGCGGTGGATGCGCCGGATGAAGTGCGCGATGCCTTTCACGATGTGGTGCGCGCTCGCGAAGAAAAAGAGAAGCTGATCAACCAGGCCCGGGGGTATCAGGAAGATTTGATCCCGAAGGCACGTGGTGAGGCGCGAGAAATCGAGCGCCAGGCTGAAGGCTACAAGCAGGAGCGGGTGCTCAAGGCCAACGGTGACGCGGCTAAGTTCTCTGCGACCTTGGCCGAATACTCGAAAGCCGAGAAGGTCACGCGCCAGCGCATGTACTTGGAGTCGATGGAGCGTGTGCTTGCAAACCTGAAAAACAAGGTGATTGTGGATCGGGAGTTGGGCCGATCAACGTTGCCGCTCTTGCCGCTCGGTGTTCAAGGCCTGGCGTCGCTGCCGGCAGTGGGAGGCGCAAAGTGAGCAAAAAATCAATTGGGTTGGCGCTGCTTCTGGCGCTCGTCTTCGGCGGCTGGTCGAGCTTCTTCGTGGTCGATGAACGCGAGCTTTCGATTGTTGTCGAGTTCGGTGAATGGAAGCGCAGCGTGGCGCGCCCCGGCCTGCAATTTAAGTTGCCCTGGCAGACGGTGATCACGGTTGAGAGCCGGGTCTTAAGTAGCGACACGCCCCCCGCGGAATACCTCACGCTCGATAAGAAGCGTTTGGTGGCGGACCCAGTCACCCGCTGGAGAATAACCGATCCGTTGCAGTTCTACCAACGGGTTAACGACGAAGTGGGCGCCAAGGCCCGCATTGATGCGATCGTGAACAGTGAAATGCGCCGCGAATTTGCGGGTCGCAATTTCGGTGAAATCATCGGCAACGCGCGCGAGCCGTTGATGCTGCGGGTGACCGAAGAAGCTCGCAAGCAGACCCGGACATTTGGGATCCACGTGGTGGACATTCGCATCAAGCGCGCCGACCTTCCCAAAGAAGTTCAAGAGAGCGTCTTTCAGCGAATGCGCGCTGAGCGTGATCGCGTGGCGAAGCGCTATCGCTCTGAAGGTTCTGAAGAAGCCTCCAAGATCCGAGCTGATACAGACAAGGAAAAGACGATCCTGTTGGCGGGAGCCTATGAGACTTCCCAGCGCCTGCGGGGAGATGGCGACGCCGAGAGCATCAAGATCTACGCGAACGCCTTCAATGTGGACCCCGAATTTTACGCGTTCATGCGAAGCCTCGAAACTTACGAAAAAGCTATCGGTACTGACACCAGTATGGTGCTTTCCACCGGTTCCGAGTTCTTTCGCTACTTCAACCAACAACAAAAATAGACAGTATACTGGGCGTCCGTGGGCATCTTCGCACGCCTCAGTGTCCTTCTGTTGCTCGGCTGCCTGACGGGCCTTTGGTGCTCGTCCAAGGTTGCCGTGCGCCTTGGGATGGATCTGGGAGCCCACGTGGGTAGCTCGGTGCAGAGCCTACGCGAGCTGGTTCGGAGCGATGGCCCTTCGCCGGAAGTCGAAATGGATGAGGCTGAATTGGGTTTGGAAACCGAAAGCAACGATTCGGGCCGAATTCAAGCGAGCTCACTTTCAGGCAAGAAGCTCAAACGCCGGGTTCGTGAACCAGCTAACGTTCCAGCTCCTAAGAAGCTGGAAGCAACGTTTCAGATCCCGGCTTCTCAGGTATTAGCGTTGGCGAATGCGGGCAGGCGTCCCGTGGGTCAGCCTATTCAGGCTTCCTCGCGCCATCCCTCCGGAATTCTTGTTTCTGGCTTAGCCGGTCTCGGTCTGCCACTGAACAACGGAGATGTGCTGACGCACGTTGCAGGACAACACGTGCGGACTGTTGGGGACGTCGTAGGGCTGGTGTTGGCACTCCGGGGGCGCAAGGCGCCAACGATTTTTGGAATATTCTGGCGAGAAGGCAAAGCATTCGGGGTCGCGGTGGAGCAGCCGTATCTAGCGACCTCATGCGAGGGCTGTGCTCCAGCACCCATGCCTTGACAGGCGCGAAGCCCTGCCCCAAAGCTCTGGGTATGAAAACACTGACCTCTTTTGGGATTCTCGGGATCATCTTTGCGGTATCGGGTGTCGCTCACGCGGCTCCCTCATTCGCCCCTTCAGCCGACACGGCCTGTGATGGCGGGAAGAAAAAGAAGAAGGGCGAAGAGCCCGCTCCTGCTCCCGCTCCTGCTCCAGAGCCCCCAACGACGACCTTTGCTCCGGGCGCATGAGTTGACGAGGGAGCCCTTCGGCAGCCAAATGGGCGGCTCATGTCGCGCACATTGAATTGTATCAAGTTGGGTCGTGAAGCTGAGGGTCTAGAAAAGCCGCCATTCAAGGGTCCGATGGGCCAGCGGTTGTTCGAGAATGTCTCTAAGCAAGCTTGGAGCGCTTGGCTTGAGCACTCGAAGATGCTGATCAATGAATACCGTTTGGATCTCACCAGCGAGAACGGACAAAAGGTTTGGATGACGGAGCTTGAGAAGTACTTTTGGGGCGAAGGTTCGGAGCTTCCTCCAGAATTTAAGTCGGGCGCCTAGTCCGTTCGACCCGCAAGCCGACAGCTGCTGCAAGCCTGTTGGAGCTGCAGGCGGATTGGCGCTGCGGGACCGGCACGTTATTCTCGCCTACGTCTAAGGAGGCGTTCGCAGTGACAGAGTCTCAAGCTCAAGGAGTACGAACGGGCGTTCCCGCAGCGGTGGTCCCCAGCATCAACGCGGCTGGCTCCTCCGAAGTGGGGAAGGTGCGCGCGCACAACGAAGACGCATACCTGATAGCGACGCTGCAGCGCTCCATGGCAGTCCACGATAGCAGCCTGTCCGATGCGGCGAATCGCTGGTTTGCGAGCAATGTGCTTGGCACGCTGTTGGTCGTGGCAGACGGTATGGGCGGCCACGAGAAAGGCGATGTAGCCAGCCAAATGGCGGTGCGTACAATCGCCGACTACGCACTCAACGTGATGCCCTGGGTGACGCAGCAGGCGCATGCTCAACCCCAGGGGTTTCAAGGCAACCACGAGACGCTGACCGGCATTCGCACCCAGCTGTCGAATGCCGTGCTGACAGGGGACGCCAATATTCGGCAGGCCTCAGGCGGCACCCAGTCAACGCTTAAGATGGGCACTACGCTCACCTTGGCTTATGTGATCTGGCCGCGCTTGTATGTGGTTCACGTGGGCGACAGCCGTTGTTATCTGTATCGCTTGGGGCAGCTTTCGCGACTCACCAAAGATCACACGCTCGCGCAACAGATCATCGATCAGGGCTATCCGGGCGTGGATGCTTCATCGCATCTGCACGATATGCTCTGGAATTCGCTTGGAGGCAGCGATGAGCTGCCAAGCCCCCAAGCATTGCGTTACGATCTTTGTCAAGGAGATGTGCTGGTGTTGTGTTCGGATGGGCTCACCAAGCACGTGGATGAAGCCCAGCTCTTGGCAACGCTGGCTACGCGAGCAGCACCCAAGGATTTGTGTCGCAGCCTCGTCGACCAGGCCAACGCGGCAGGCGGCACGGACAACGTGACGGTCGTGATTGCCCAAGTGGAGCTTCGTTGATGTCTGCGCGCACCTTGTCGATCACCGACGAGCTTTACGGCTATCTTTTGACGCATACGCTGCGCGAGCCGCCCGTATTGGCCCGCTTGCGCCAGGAAACGCAGAGTATGGCCAATGCCGGGATGCAGATCTCGCCCGAGCAGGGTCAATTCATGCGGCTTTTGATTGAGGTGTTGGGCGCTCGCAACTGTCTGGAGGTGGGCGTATTTACCGGATATAGCGCGCTCAGCGTCGCTTTAGCCTTGCCCGCTGATGGAAAGCTCATCGCGTGCGATGTGAATGAAGAGTGGACGAGCGTTGGGCGCCGCTATTGGGAGGAAGCTGGTGTCGCGCATAAGATTGAGTTGCGGCTGGCACCAGCCGCCGAAACGCTGGACTCGCTCATCAGCGCGGGCCGAGCGGGCACGTTTGATTTTGCTTTCATTGATGCGGATAAGTCCAATTACGGTGTTTACTATGCAAAGTGCCTGCAACTGTTGCGTCCGGGCGGCCTGATTGCCATCGATAATGCGCTCTGGGGCGGCAGGGTCGCAGAGCGCGGCGATAAGTCCGAGGATACGCGTGCCATTGCGGCCTTGAATGACCAGGTGCACGCGGACGAGCGCGTCAGTATGAGCATGCTCACGATTGGCGATGGCTTACTCTTGGCACGCAAGCGCTGAGCTAGATTTGGCGCCGCGTCCGCGCCGCCCCCAATTCCGGTCCAATAGACGCGCTCCCCCCTTAAGACTCAAGGTGTTGGGGTGATCGCCTGTTTGCCCGCGGCAAGCTCCTTCACCTGGGGCTCCGTCAGCGGATCGCCATAGATGCGAACGTCGTCAACCATGCCCATGAATCCATCGCCATCTGTGAAGCCGATCGAAAATGACGCGGTGCTATTGTACGGGGACGACCAGGGCAGCGGCGCACCGGCTGCAGGTTCTGGCAGTGGAGGGAGCGGATTTGCAACGGGGTGCAAATTGCAGCGTGGCATAGGTCGTCGCAGGTTACCGAATACCAGAAATGCTGGTGAAAACGGCTTGGCACGGCAGATGCTTCGAGGTGGCGGACAAAGGAACAAACGATGCCGACGGTTACTTGCCAAAACTGCTCCGACGTTCGAATGAGGTTATCATGGTTCCGAAGGTGCCCGGATTCTAGTGGTGCTGACATGCTCAAAGAAGGAGGTCTGAAATGACCCATGCCAATGAATTCGTTGACGACGCGGACACCCTCCCCGCGCTGTCTCCGGGTTGCCGTGCCTTGGTGGCGGACGATGACACCCAGATGCGAGAATTGGTGGTGGGGCTCCTTGAAATGGATGGCTTCAGCGTCACACAAGCCAAATCCGGGGACGAAATGATCGAGGTGCTGCAAAGAGAGAGTTTTGCTGAATTCCCGGATGAAGCTTTTGACATTATCGTTACCGACCTTCGTATGCCGGGCGCGTCTGGGCTCGAAGTGCTCAGTCGCTTGCGGATCGTTGGTTGTGCCACTCCCGTGATCATGATGACCGCTTTCCCAGACGAAACGGTGAGGAGAGAAGCGGGGTTGCTCAACAGCATGTTGCTAGCAAAGCCATTTGCGCTCGAGTCGCTGCGCTACGCCGTGCACTTCTACACGAACCTGAGCCGCCGGAATTCAAGGAGTTGACGCCACATCGACATGATGGTCGTTGGTTTGGCTGGCACCCCTTAAACTAATGGCGTGCGGCACGGTCGTGGGGTTTGGAGGTGAGTGAATAGGCGAGACGGCAAGCTGGGTGAGTACTAGCAAAGGACTATCCAGACTAACCCTGCACTCGCAGTGACACAGGTCGACAAAATTCGGTGAGAAAACCCCATCTATTTGGCGCCGGAAATCATGGCCAGCGCATCGAGCGTTGGACCGAAAAACTGGAAAGTGAAAGAATCGGGAACATGGACCACCATCGGCCTCGCTCTCATTTCCTGCCCGAGACCAATTGGATGAACGACCCTAACGGTCCGTGCTTTTTCGACGGCCGTTATCACATGTTTTATCAGTACAATCCCAATGGCGCATTCTGGGGCAGTATGCACTGGGGTCATGCCTCGAGCGCTGATCTTGTTCATTGGATGCACGAGCCCATCGCGCTTGCGCCAGACCAACCCTACGACAAAGATGGCGTGTACAGCGGCTGTTGCGTGATCCACAACGGTCTTCCACACATTCTGTACACGGGCACACAGCCTGAAACGCAATGCTTGGCAGTCAGCAACGACAACCTGCAAACGTGGGAGAAAGCCGGCGAGAATCCCATCATCCCAAAATCGCCCGCGCCACCTGAAGAATCGGAGCTCACGGGGTTTCGTGATCCCTACGTCTGGCAGGAAGACGGCGCTTGGACGATGGTGATTGGTTCAGGCTACAAGAATATGGGCGGCACCGCGCTGGTTTACCGCTCATCTGACCTCAAGGTGTGGGAATACATCGGACCGCTTTGCATTGGAAACCGGCTTGTGAATGGCGAAATGTGGGAGTGTCCCAATTTTTTCAGAGTAGGAAACAAGCATCTGCTGGCGATCTCGCCCTACGGAAAAGTGGTTTACCTGGAAGGCTCGTACAAAGAGTTCAAATTCACCGAAGAACGGCAGGATTTGTTGGATTTGGGCGAGGCCTATTACGCGCCCAATTCCTTGGTGGATCCTAAGGGGCGGCTTTTGATTTGGGGCTGGATGAAAGAACGGCGTGACGAGGCAGCACAAAAGAAAGCGGGCTGGTCGGGATGCCTCACCTACCCTCGCGAATTGTTCCGGCACACAGACGGCGCACTGGGCATGCGCGCGGTGGAAGAAATAAAATCCCTTCGCGAAAACGAGCGAGAGATCCCATCGTTTACGCTGATGAATGATCAACTCCAATCCCAACCAGGCATCTCAGGCCATCATTGGGAGCTCGAGCTGGAAATCGATCCGGGCTCCGCGCGCGCCGTGGGCTTTCATTTCTTGGCATCCGAGAACGGTGACGTCGGTGCACGGTTCACACTGGACCTAGACAGAAAAACTGCTGGAATCGAATACTTCTCCATCCGAACGTTGACCAAACCCAATCTGGACAGCGGCCCGGTGGAAACGCTGAAGCCCGGCGCGCCCCTGTTGATTCGCGCTTACCTGGACCACTCGGTGGTAGAAGTTTTTATCGATGAACGGCATTGCCTTTCCAGCCGCATTTATGCCGAAAGCGTGGAAGATACGCAGGTTGCTTTTTTTGCACAGGGCAGCTCAGCGGAAGTGAAAAAACTGATGTTCTGGGATCTCACGTCCGCTTAGTACTACTGTGCGAAAGCCTCGCGCGTTGGTATGCGGAGCGCCGAGCGCGCTGACGGTGAGCACCATAAACGAGAGCAACAGCAGTGTCCCCAGGATGATGTTGAGGTGTTCGTAGATGATGCGAACGCGCTCCGTGTACGACATCACGTAAAGCACCGGCAGATTGGAGCTGGCCCACTCGATGGCTGGGCTCGAAGCGCGCGTCGAAGTCACCCTGATCGACGCACAGCTTTGCTTTCTCGAATTGCTGCGCCAGACCGACCAAGCGCGCCGGGTTTCTCGAGCAAATGGCTGAAGAACTGGAGACAAGAGCCCCCACGCCCGCCGCACTCTTCGCCTCACGTTTCAGGCGACTCGCTCTTTGCGTCGCGGAGGTGGCGCTGAGCTCGGGGCAGGCGTAGGGCACGAGCACAGCAGGCCCCCCAGGAAGCCCTAGCAGGCAAAGCGTCTCAACTAAGCCGCGACTCCGCATTCGGGAGAACTTCGTCCAGCGGGGGCCCAGATACGTCAGACTGGGCGCGTCGGAGCTTAGGCGACAGCAGCGCATACAACGCCGGCACTAAGAAGAGCGACAGGAGCGTCGCCCCTATCAGGCCTCCTACGACCGCGATTCCGAGGGATTGCCGGCTGCCCGCGGAACTTCCAAGGGACAACGCAATGGGCAAGACTCCCAAGATCGTTGCCAGGCTCGTCATCAAAATGGGACGAAAGCGTTCCTTCGCCGAATCCATGACCGCCTCCACCCTGTCCAACCCGGCATCCCGCCGCTGATTGGCAAACTCAACAATCAGAATCCCGTTCTTGGTCACCAACCCCACCAACATGATGAGCCCAATCTGGCTGAAGATATTCAAGGTGGATCCCGTGAGCTCTAGTGCAAACACCGCGCCGCTCAATGCTAACGGCACGCTCAACAAAATGATCAAGGGATCAAGAAAGCTTTCAAACTGCGCAGCCAAGACCAAGTACACAATCAGAAGGCCTAGGGCAAAAGCGAACAACAGGCTTGAAGAGCTGTCCTTGAACTCGCGCGCTTGCCCAGCCAAGGTCGTGTTGAAGGTCGGCGGGAGAACCTTCGCGGAAACTTCGTCGAGCGCGCGAATACCATCTCCGAGCGTGTAGCCCTCTGCGAGGCCGCCTGAAACAGTGGCGGAAACGTAGCGATTGAAGCGGTAGATGGCCGCGGGAACAGTTCGCGTTTCCAGCTTGACCAAGCTGTCTAAGGAGAGCATCTCATCCGCTCGACCTCGCACGAAAATACGCTTGAGGTCGCCTGGCTCACTGCGAAAGCTGCGCTCCAGCTGTCCGATTACTTGGTACTGTTTGCCATTCATCACGAAGTAGCCAAGGCGCCTGTCGCCGAATGCGAGCTCAAGCGTGCGGGCCACATCCAACGCAGAAACACCAAGCAGAGCCGCTCGGTCGCGATCAATGCTAACACTCACCTCTTCCCGATTCACTTTTAGATCGGTATCCAAAAAGCGAAGCTCCTTGCGCTTTTGGGCGGCCTCGAGAAACTGCGGGAGCACCTTCACCATCTCCTCGTACGATGGCGCCTGAATCACGTACTGCAGGGGCTGACCACCGAACCGCTCACCAATCGTGGGCGGCTGTGATGGAAACACCCGGAGGCTGGAGAACCCACTCAGGCCTTTGGAGATTTGCTCGAAGATTTGTTGCTGAGTGCGAACGCGCTCGCTCGATTCTTTCAGATAAACATTCTGTACACCGGTATTCACCGTACCGCCTTGAGCCGCGATGCTAAAAGTGCGACTCACTTCGGGGACGTTGTCGTTCACCCACTGGGCCACCTGGTCGAGTGAGCGTTCGGTGTATTCGAAGTTGGCCGTTTCGGGAGCGCGGACGTTCACGCGAATGTTCGAACGATCTTCGAGCGGAGCCAGCTCTCGGCCGAGGCCTTGGAAAGCCCACGCGGTGTAGGCTCCGAGGGCGATCAGGATCGGAAGGCAGAGCCAGCGCACTTGCATGAAGGCCGAGAGAGAGCTTCGGTAACCGCGCGTGAGGCCTTGAAAA
>Ga0105049_10000548_pt1 | contig 41765 bp, 32 predicted proteins | sample MAT06_FD_78087 | JGI IMG/M metagenome (GOLD analysis project Ga0105049, IMG submission 78087) | Freshwater microbial communities from Lake Fryxell liftoff mats and glacier meltwater in Antarctica - MAT-06 | ecosystem: Environmental > Aquatic > Freshwater > Ice > Liftoff microbial mat | place...
AGCCCAGCAAGCTGGCCAATGGGAGGAAACCGAAGCGTTATATACCCAGCTAGTAACCCAGTTTCCGAGCAACATGGGGGTCAAGCTAGAGGCGGCGCAGTTTTTCTTGAGCCGCGATCGCATTCCGGAGGCGGAGGCTGCTTTGGCTGATATCTCAGCCCACGACAAAGAGGTTGGGGCACAGGCCGAGGCGCTGCGATCGCTCGTGCAATTGCACCGCGAAATGCAAGCCCCTATGCTAGCAACCCCCTCTGACCAAGCCTATGCAGCGGCGGCGCAGCACCTCTTAGCGGGCGAGTATGAAGCGGCCCTGCAAGGCTGGTTAGAGTTGGTAGCGCGCGATCGCCAGTATCGCCAAGACGGTTCGCGTAAAGCCCTGTTGATGGTGTTTGCGCTCCTCGGCGACGACCATCCCCTCACCTTTACCTACCGCCGCAAACTCATGTCTGCCCTATATTAAGGGGTTTCCCTAAAAGCGCCCAAAGTCCCTCGCCCGCTCTGGGCAAGGGCTGTAGGCTGATGACATCCCCTAGAGGATGCCTTCGTTGAGCTGCGCTAACATCAAAAGTGAGCAGATAAAGTGAGCAAAACTGACACGCGAGGTGCCCCCACTGCGAACCCCTGTGGCTAAAATAGGTGAAATTTCCTGGCGTTGTGAAAGGGGTTGGCTATGTGTGGAATTGTGGGTTACATCGGAACGCAGGCAGCGAGCCAGATTTTGCTAGAAGGCTTGCGGAAGCTAGAATACCGGGGCTACGATTCGGCAGGGATGGCCACTATCCTGGAGGGCAACATCCATTGTGTGCGGGCGAAGGGGAAGCTCCAAAACCTGCAAGATAAGCTCGCAGGCGAAGACAACCCGGCGCGGGTGGGCATCGGCCATACCCGCTGGGCAACCCACGGCAAACCCGAAGAATACAACGCTCACCCCCACACCGACACCGCCCGCCGGATTGCGGTGGTGCAAAACGGCATTATTGAAAACTACCGAGAACTGCGCGCCGAGTTAAAAGCCAAAGGCCATGAATTTCGATCAGATACGGATACGGAGGTGATTCCGCACCTGGTCGCGGAGTATTACAAACAGTTGAAGGCCGGGGCGTTAGCGTCTATGATGCCGTCTGCCTCGTTGTTTTTGGAAGCGTCTCGACGGGCGGTGAATGACTTGCGAGGAGCGTTTGCCTTGGCGATCGTTTCCGCCGATTCTCCGGATGAGTTAATTGCGGTGCGGCAGCAAGCCCCGCTGGTGTTGGGCTTTGGCCAAGGGGAGTTTTTCTGCGCCTCCGACACCCCCGCCCTCATCACCCATACTCGAGCAGTATTGCCCTTAGAGAATGGCGAAATTGCGCGGCTGACTCCGATGGGCATTGAGGTCTATAACTTTGGGGGCGATCGCCTCCGCAAGCATCCGCAAACCCTCAACTGGAACCCGATTCAGGTCGAAAAACAAGGCTTTAAGCACTTCATGCTCAAGGAAATCTATGAGCAGCCTGGGGTGGTGCGCACCAGCCTCGAAGCCTACCTCGACCCTGAATGGTCGCCAGAATCTGGCACAAACCCCGTGCGCCTCGGCTTGCCCGACTCTTTTTATGATGATTTAGAGCAGATTCAGATTGTGGCCTGTGGCACCAGTTGGCACGCGGGCTTAGTGGGGCGCTATTTGTTAGAACAACTGGCCGAAATTCCTACCCAGGTGCATTATGCCTCAGAGTTTCGCTACGCCCCCACGCCGCTGATGCCCTACACCCTCACCATCGGCGTGACGCAATCCGGCGAAACCGCCGACACGCTCTCAGCCCTAGAAATGGAAAAGCGGCGGCGAGTAGACTTAGAACCCAAGTTTGCGGCGCGGATGCTGGGCATTACCAATCGCACCGACAGCACCCTCAGCCATCTCGTCTCCGATCTGATTGACACCCGCGCCGGCATTGAAATTGGGGTAGCCGCCACCAAAACCTTTAGCGCCCAGCTCGTTGCCTTCTATTGCTTAGCCCTCGATTTGGCCGTGCGGCGGCGCACCATCACCCCCGATCGATTGCAAGCCCTAGTCGATGGGTTACGCCAACTCCCGGCACACATTGAGTCAATTCTCGAAGTGCAAGAGCGCTACATCGGCGAACTCTCGCACCAGTTCACCGAAACCCAAGACTTTATCTTTTTGGGACGAGGAATCAATTACCCCATCGCCCTAGAAGGGGCACTGAAACTCAAGGAAATTAGCTACATCCATGCAGAAGGTTACCCCGCCGGGGAGATGAAGCATGGCCCGATCGCCCTTTTAGATGCCAAGGTGCCTGTGGTGGCGATCGCCGTTCCTGGCCTCGTCTACGAAAAAGTCCTTTCTAACGCCCAAGAAGCTAAGGCACGGGATGCTCAACTCATCGGCGTCACCGCCATGAACGACGACCACGCCGCCGAAGTCTTCGACCACCAACTCCCCGTGCCCACCGTGGATGAACTGCTGTCGCCCTTGCTCACGGTCATCCCCCTCCAGTTCCTCGCTTATCACATCGCCGCCCACCGAGGGTTAGATGTAGACCAGCCCCGGAATTTAGCAAAGTCAGTCACAGTGGAATAGGTTCACCCCTGGCCGAGTTTAGAGGTGTCAATACCGGAAGACGACAAGGTTTCTCTGCTTTTGAGTCGATTCTAGCTAACTAAAAACCCGACTATTCGGATGGGGAATAGTCGGGTGGATTAAAAGTCGCGTGGGTTAAAGAATAATTGGGCGAACTAACGGGCCGATCGCTAGACCGTTTGTGCCACCTGGTAAGGATGGGTGAGGCTGCCCAGTTGTTGGACCAATAGACTCAGGAACAAGCCCACATCGGTGACGATGCCGACAGATTCGACGGAACCGCGATCGCTCAATTTCGTCACAACGGCAGGGTTGATGTCTATGCATACCAACCGAACGCCTGCCGGGGTCATATTGCCCGCCCCAATCGAGTGCAGCATCGACGATAGCATCAGCACCATGTCAGACCCGCGCAACAACCGAGAATAGTCTTGTTGGGCTTGGATCAAATCCATCTGCGTGTCAGGCAGGGGGCCATCATCGCGGATAGACCCAGCGAGTGAGAAGGGAATTTGATGATTCACGCATTCGTAGAAAACGCCACTAGGGATCAGCCCTGCTTCGACGGCCTTGGCAATGCTGCCGCATCGACGCACCATATTGATCACCTTCAGGTGATGACGATGGCCTCCTTGCACCGAAACACCCCGCTTCATGTCTACCCCTAGGGAGGTACCGAGAACTGCTTGCTCAATATCATGAACGGCGATCGCATTTCCGCCCAATAGCGCTTGGACATACCCCTTGCGGATCAGGTGTGCCAAGTGGTCTGCGCCCCCCGTATGGATCACCACAGGGCCAGCGACCACCGAAACCTTGCCGCCGCGATCGCGGATTTGGCGCATTTCCCAGGCAATTTGCTCAACCAGCAACTCCACCCGGCGTTCACTCGATACCCCAGATCCCATAAAGCCAAACTCTTTTTCGCCAGAGTTGCGAGCATCGCGGGCTTCAGCCTTCCGCACCGTGCGAATGCCCTCGATGCCGACTACCACTTTGTCGCCTTGGCAAATATCCCGCAGCAGCTTGCAATCGGCGATCGCCCCCTCCGGCGTCTGAGATATCACAATGGCACCATCCATCCGCTGGTTTTGCACCCGCACCCACTCACAGTTCACCCGCACTTCCGTTGGGTAGATCGTGGTGACATAGAAATCATCAGGAGCCACGCCATCCATCAGCGCCACTTCTAAGGTGTTGTCACAAACCTCTTGAGGGCGCGCCAATGCCCCCATTTCGATCAACTGCGACATCAGGTTTTCCATCACCGCATGGCTCGGTGCCGTCACCTTAATTTCAGCCTGAGACGTACTTTGGCGCTGGGTTCCCAGGTTAAACGTCAAGACTTGGAAACTCCCGCCGCCTTCCACAATCAAATCTAGCGCTCGGTTGATCAGGCCAGAATCTAGCAAATGGCCATCCAGTTGCACCGTGCGGCTTTCAATACTAGCCGACCCATGGCGCGTCGGTTCCTTCGGTTCCGTGACCCGCAGGGTCAGACACTTGGCCGCACCCCCTGCCTTCAAAAACTCCGACAGCAGCGTTTCCACCACCTCAAACCCTAAGGATTCTAGCTGCTCGCGCAACTCGACGCTGCCGCCCTGGTTGATGATCACCATGCGCTCAACATTCACCGCATTGCAGGCAAAGTTCGCCGCATCCCGCTCACCCACCACAATCCGCTTAGCCGCAGGCACCCGCATCTCAATCAAGCGATTGGAGTAGGCATCAAACGCCGGGGGATAGTACATCAAATAGCCATCGACCAAGGGGCAGAAGCAGGTGTCGAGGTGGTAAAAGCGCTCATCCATGAGCCGCAATGACAACACTTCTACATCCAACCATTTCGCCAGATAGGGATGGGAATCTAGCTCTGAGCGAAACCCATAGCCCGCCCACAGCCAACGCCCTTCGCGGTCAAACAGCGCATCTCCAGCTCCCTCAAATGGCAGGTCTTTGGGCAGTTCATGCACCGTAAACCCTTGGCTCAAAAACCATTCCTTGAAAAAAGGCTCTTCACCTTGGCGCTCTTTATGAAAAAAGCGGCTGAGTACCACGGTTTTGTCGAGCACCAACCCGGCGTTGGCGGTAAACACCATGTCAGGAACGCCCAGTTGGGGCTGCACCAAATCAACGGATGCTCGGTCTTTGATGATTTGGTGGAGACCATGCCACTGCTGAACAGCGCGATCGCGCGAAGACTTATGAATGTTGCCTTCCATCCACGGATTAATCACATAATCTACGTCGTAATGGTCTGGCGCGCACATCAAGAACCGAATTGAAGAAGAAATCATAGGAAAAATATCTGAAACTAGGTAGACTCAGGCAAACTGACGCCGGGTTCTGACTGGGCAAGAAAGGCAGACGGCCTCTCACTGAATGAGCCTTAAATCGCCATCAGATCCTGTAGCGAATGAACCCGGACAACGAAACTGGAAAGTAACCGCACAACGAAACCTGGAGAACCAAACCCAAGCGCCAATTTAACACTGCCGATCTTACATTCTAGTATGGCAAGGTTTCTATCAAGGACGGAGAATGTCAAGACCAGTTAACACATGCAACGGAAACCGCTATGGGATATTTTTTGTTACGCGCTTTCTAGGTATGTGTCAGATCTTGAAACACATTCCCATTCCTATTCTCTTTAGGAACTGGCGCGAAATAATTTACACGAAATAATTTACACGAAATAACTTGGGCAAAATAGCAGATCTGCCGATCGAGTGTTCTCCTAGCGGAAAACCCTGATCAGCCGACTACACGCCCCTCGCCCCTGAAGATTGAGCGCAGCCGAAACTAGGACTTGCTACATCCTAAAATTCCCAGTTCCCCCACATCAAACGGGTCAGCGGAGTGGTTCCCCTGGAGGTACCTGACTGATCAGGCCTATCGAAGGTAAAGGGTTGATCGATACTACTAGATGTCAATCTGTGGTGAAGATGAGATTAATGCCTCAACTCTAGCAGATAATATTACTTAATCTCTTATTAACGAATTTTCTGATCGGTTGCCATTATCATGACTGACCTAAGGGTTTATGGTTCTTAATTGAGGAGGTCAGACCCCTCGAAAAGGAATTAGATAGGAACCCCTTGGCTAGATGAGGGCGATCGCCCAGATTTCTCCCCGGCTTCGAACGGGTAAGGTTACCGATGACTGAATCCATAGCTGAATCCATGATTGAGAAGAGTGTCTTGCTGACGTTCCCACGGCTGTCTTCGTACTGTCAACATCTCTCGGTTCTCAGCTGATAGACCTTGTTTTGCCCGATCCTGTGATGGGAGTGCCCCCATGAACCCGCAACCGCCCCAACCCTCTGATCCCCTCATTAAAAAACTTCACCGCAACCTTTCGCTCCGGTTTATCTTTACGATACCAATATTGGTACAGCTCGTCGGAGCGGTTGGCTTAGTCGGTTACCTGTCTTTTCATAATGGCCAAAAAGCAGTTCAAGACCTAGCCTCACAACTGCGGAGTGAATTATCTGTCCGTATCAAACGAGAACTCGAAGGTTATTTTAGTGCGCCCCATGCCATCAACCGTCTCAATGCGACAGCGTTGACCTACGAAGAACTCGATATCGTCACCGCACAAAAAGGCGAAAATCTGCTGTTCCAGCAAATGCGAATTTACCCAACCATCGCCTTTGTGTATTGCGGCAGTGCAGAAACCGGAGAATTTTTTGGGGTCTTGCGATCGCCCGATAACGGGGCACTCCAGCTTTCCTATGGCAACGCCGCCAACAACTTCTTCCGCGATTACTACAGCCTTGATGTGCAAGGCAGCCGGATGCATTGGCTATATCGCGCCGATCGCCCCTACGACTCGCGCACGCGCCCTTGGTACCGCGCCGCCATCGAAACCGAGCGCGCCTCCTGGACGGATGTCTACATCGCTTTTACCACCGGGTTGCCCAACGTAACGGCGAGCCTGCCCGTTTATGACAGCACAGGACGGCGGCTCTTGGGTGTTTGTGCTACAGATGTTGTTTTACCAGCAGAATTTCGCTTTTTTTTGAGTCAGCTAGACATTGGTAAATCTGGCGAAGCCTTTGTGGTCGATCGCCAGGGCAACCTCATTTCTAGCTCGACCGATGAACCCCTGATGCAGGGGGAAGGAGACGCCACCCGCTTTCTGAAGGCCGTCGATAGTAATCATCCTCTGGTGCAAAATACTGCTCAGTATTTAGCCCAAGAGTTCAATGGGTTTGCGGAAATCCAGCAACCCTATCAGTTGGAATTTAAGCTGAATAACCAGCGGCAGTATTTAGAGGTGTTGCCTTTCCAGGATGGCTTTGGGCTAGATTGGTTGATCGTGGTGGTGGTGCCCGAATCTGATTTCATGGCCGAAATTACGGCTAACAATCGCCTGACGGTAGCGCTGTGCTTAGTGGCTTTGGCGATCGCCATTATCAGCGGTGTGCTCCTGACCCGCTGGGTTACTTCCCCCATTTTGCGGCTCAATGCTGCCGTCAAAGATATTGCCAAAGGCGACTGGACGCGCACCGTCGAGCTAGATCGCACCGATGAAGTGGGGCAACTTGCCGCCTCCGTCAACAGCATGACCCGGCAATTGCAAGCCTCTTTTGAAAGTTTAGAACTCCAGCGCAATTCCTTTTCTCGGTTTTTTCCTCCCGAATACCTAAACTTCCTCGATAAAGCTAACGTCACGGATATTGAGCTGGGGGATCATGTCAGCAAAGAAATGGCCATCCTTTTTTCAGACATTCGCGCCTTCACTAGCCTGTCCGAAAAAATGACGCCCCAAGAAAGCTTTAACTTTATTAACCATTATCTACAAAGCATTTCTCCCCCCATTCGCGAACACAACGGCGTCATTGTGAAATTTTTGGGAGATGGGGTGATGGCGGTGTTTCCAGGGGGGGCAGATGATGCCGTCAGTGCGGCACTGCAAAAGCTGCACCATGTGGCGCAATTCAATATCGAACGGGCGGCGGGTGGCCACTTGCCCATCCAAATTGGCATGGGCATCCATATTGGCTACATGATGGTGGGGATTGTGGGCGAAGAAAACCGGATGCAGGCCGATACTCTGTCTGACATCGTTAACCTGACCGCACGCCTAGAAGGCTTGACAAAATACTACGGCGTTCCCCTGCTGATTTCAGAGGATGTGTTGCGGAAGTTACAGCATCCTGACCGCTATCACACCCGCTTTCTCGATCGCGCCATTGTGCAGGGGCGCACCGAGGCGATCGCCATTCACGAAGTGTTTGACGCCGAACCCGAACCCATGCAGCAACTCAAACTGCAAACGCTCCACGACTTTGAGCAGGCGTTAGAGTATTACCGCACGGGGCACCCCACCGCCGCCCGCCAATGCCTTGAAAAAGTATTGGCCGTGAACCCAGGCGATCGCACCGCCATCCTTTATCTAGAACGGGTTGCCCTTCTAGAAGAAACCGGCGTTCCGCTCAAATGGGATGGGATTTGGGCGTTTACCCAAAAATAACCGGGCTGAGGGGGCGATCGCCCCCACCTCACTCAGAAGCCGACACTAGCTCTAAAACGGCCACCTCTGGGGGGCAAAACAACCGACCAGGCAAGTAAGTGCCCAAACCCCGATTTACATAGAGCCAATTGTCTCCGACGCGGTGTAGACCCTGTGCCCATTCCCAGTGGCTCACCACGCGATGGCACTCGCCCCCCATGAATGGGATCACCCGCCGGAGGGCTTTGGGGGTGCATTGCCGCAGGGCATAAAACCAGCGTTGGGGGTTGCCCAAGCCAGGAATGACAATCTGCCCACCGTGGGTATGCCCAGAAAGCTGCAAATCCACACGCCAGGGTTGCAAAACTGCCGCCGAATCAGGGTTGTGAGACAACACTAGACAGGGATGCTGGGGATCAACGTCTGCAAAGACCTGGTGAGGCTGAAAGGCGCGCGTCCAAAAATCTGCCAACCCCACCACCGGCAAAGCCGCACCCAATGGATAGGCAATCTCATTCCACAGCACATGGATGCCAACCCCAGTCAGGGCTTTGGTCACGATGGTACGAGCATTGGGGTAGTAGTGATCATGATTGCCCAGCACCGCGTAAGTGCCTAGGCGGCTTTGGAGCTGGGTGAGCTGCTGGGCTAGGGCATAGGCGGGTTCGGGTGCCGTGGTCACAAAGTCTCCGGTGAGGGCGATCAGGTCGGGGCGCGCCGCATTGGCTTGGGCGATCGCCCTTTGCAGCAACTGATCCGACAACCGCAAGCCGTCATAGTGAAAATCGGTTAAGTGGACAATCCGCAACCCTGACAAGGAGACAGGTAATCCTCGAATCGGGATCGTCAGGGTTTCTACGGTCAGGGGGCCAGTCAACAATCTGTGCATGGGCAAGTCCCTCAAGGAAAAGGGGATAACGAGCGAGCACCCAAACTAGCCAATGAGCAACGGCTCAATCATAACTCTGTTGAAACCCATAGCTGTTGGTTGAAAATTGCAGGTTTTGATCGAAAACCGTAGGTTTTTCCCTCATCTCAAATCCCTAGAAAGGGCGAGAGTCTTTGAGGTGCTTCCAAGTTTTTGGGTCGGAATGACAAACCCCTGGGTGCCAAGACAGAATCAGTTGATCTTCAGTTGATCGGTTGATCTACTGCATCCCAGATCTTGAATCCCGATCCCCTGGCTAGCTCGATCCCATCTGGTTTGACAAGAGTGGCCGCTGATAGGCATAGATGGAGGTAGATGGGGCAAGGGAAACGTCGAGTGGCTCCTCAAAAATATCCTAGAACCCATAGATTGCAGGCCGTTTGCTGTTTTTGAGAGCTGCACTTTACAAAAACTAATTATTTTATTAATAATTTCTTTATGATCGCGATTCTACTGAAGAGTTTGGGCACACTAAGCGGAGGTTCGCTCAATGGCTGCAAGCCTCCTCCTTAAACCGTCTATCAGAAAGAGGCTAGATCTCACGACTGGGTAATTTTTGAACTCCAAAATCCTCCTAGATTTCCCTAGACACCTGTTAGAGTATGGATTCATCGAAGCATCTCCCTGAAGCATTTCATCGAAACATCTCCCTGAAGCATTTCATCGAAACATTTCATCGAAGCATTTCATCGAAACATTTCATCGAAACATTTCATTGAGCAATTCGTTAAATGATAGTCAGTTTGTCAGATGATTCGCCGGGTAGGGCATCACGTTTCTAATGTGAGCGTGAGCCGTGTTCGGGGGAAATGACAGACTTGATCGAAACCACCTTGGTTTCTTGGCAGTCTAATTCAGGCACCTGCTCTAGGTTGTGATTGCCCCATAGCCCTTGCCTTTACCGAGGGTTTTCCATGATCACTCAGCCGTTGGCATGATGTGACAACTTATGGGTAATGGCTCATGGGATCACGAACATTACTTCCAGACCACGGCAGGTTATTTGTCATTAGACCGGGGTGCCTCTAGATCCAATCTCAACGGCACCAAGGGCTTGTCATAGAATCCGCTTGTATACTACGCCAGCCTTTGGGGTGGAAATACAACGGTTTAAGACACTATCCGTAGGATTCAGAGACATGATGATGGGCGCAATCAAGGCAAGCAAAGGGCAAGCTGGTTTTTGGTTTCCCAGGATGGGGGGCGATCGCCAAGGCCATTTCAGCGTTCTTCCCTCAGAGTCATCTCAGGTCATTTCACCCATTGGCCAAAGGGCATGAGCCATTCTTCCCCAACCCCACTTTATTTTTCCCTCGATGATGCAGGGACGATTCTTAGCGCAACACCGGCGGTTGTGGAACTTTTGGGGCAATCGGCTGACACATCGGCTGACGCATCGGCTGACACAGTGGTGGGGCGATCGCTCCTCGACTGGGTGCATCCAGAAGATAGGGTGGCGATCGCCCCTTTGTTTGGGGCAGGAGCATCGGCAAGGCTACCAGGAACCTCCGTGTCTGTGCGCTTACAGATCAGCACGGCGGCTCAGGCTGATGCCCCAAAAAGTAAAGAGCAGGGATCGCTACTGCAGTCTGGCTTTTGTGGGGTGCAATTAACCTTTCATGGGCTGCAGACTAGCAGCAGCCCCCAAATCTTGGCAATGGCTCAGATTCAAGAATCCCTTGCCAAGCGGGCTGATGAGTCTCCTGCGGAGCCAGCCCTAGCCCCCATTTCTCCCATTGATGACATTGCCATCTGCAAAACCATCATCAATGAACTGCCCAATGGATCATTACTGCTGTTTGATCAAGACCTGCGCTATGTCAGGGTGGGTGGCCAAGGCTTGAATCAAGCCCGCTCTTTTTTCCACTATCAAGAGATAGAAGGCAAAACCCTGCAAGAAACAGTTTCGCCGGATCTATATGCGCAGCTAGAACCCCTCTATCGATCGGCATTGGCTGGCCTAGAACAGGTTTTGGAGGTGCAAAACCAAGACCAGACTTACCGCATGTATGGGTTTCCGCTGCGCTCTGGCGATCGCCAAGCCCCGATTCAATATGGCCTAGTGCTCTCCCAAGATATTTCATCCCTGCGACAAGTTGAGCAGGCGCTCACCTATCAGGCCGAAGCCGAACGGCAACACCGCTTAGTGGCGCAGACCTCTGCAGAATTTTCTCGCCATATTCGCCATAGCCTCGACCTCAACAATGTTTTACAAACCGCTGTCGATCAGGTCTATCGGCTCTTAGAAGTCGATCGGGTCTTTATCTATCGCATTTACCCCGACAAAACAGGAGCCGTGCTCACCGAATCCGTTAGCACACCAGAACTGAGTGTGCAGCAAGCTATATTTACCGCCGAAGTTTTTTTGCCCATCTGCTACGACTTCTATCAATCTGCCCAGGTTCAAGCCATCAACGATACGACGATTGAAGAAGTCTTTCCCTGTTCGCCGGGTGCCCTCAATGGCACGGCACGGGCGGCCTTAATTGTGCCCATTTTGCAGCAAAATGAGCCGTGGGGGCTGCTCGTCGCCCATCAACAGACAAACCCTCGGGTTTGGCAAGATTGGGAAGTAGACTTGATGCGGCAATTGGCCGGGCAACTCGAAATTGCCGTATATCAGTCAGAGCTTTATTCCCAAGTGCAGCAGCTCAATGCCGATTTAGAGCGGCAAATTAGCCTGCGAACCAAGCAATTGCAGCAAGCCTATGATTTTGAAGCCACCCTCAAGCGCATCACCGATAAGGTGCGCGATAGCTTAAACGAAGATCAAATTTTAGAAGCGGCTGTGCGTGAGGTCACGGTGGTGTTGCAGGTGAGTGGCTGCAATGCGTCGATGTATGACATTGAGGCCGGTACCTCTACGGTGCGCTATGAATACACCACCACTAATTTGCCCTACCACGGACGAGTGGTGCAATTAGATGCGTTTCCGGAAGCCTACACGATGCTGCTAGAAGGGCAGCCCATCCAGTTTTGTTCGCTGATCCCCAACCCTATCCGGGGAACGGTGGCGACCTTGGCCGTGCCTATTTTGGATGAAAATGGCGTGTTGGGGGATCTATGGCTAATCAACCATCGAGAGTATGCCTTTAGTGAGCAGGATATTCGACTGGTGCAACAGGTGGCCAATCAATGTGCGATCGCCCTCCGCCAAGCCAGGTTATATCAAGCCTCAATGCGCCAAGTCCGAGAGTTAGAAAAACTCAACCAACTCAAGGATGATTTCCTTAGCACGGTATCCCACGAGCTGAGAACCCCCATGTCGAATGTCAAAATGGCTATTCAAATGCTGGGGATTTTGCTGCGGCAAGATGGTTCTGCCGAAAGCCGCACCGCCCGCATTGAGCGCTACTTGCAAATTCTGCACGAAGAATCGCAACGTGAAATTAATTTGATCAATGATCTGTTAGACCTGTCACGGCTTGATTCCGGGGGAGATGAGTTACAGTTTAGTGCGATCGCCCTTCCCCAATGGATGCCCTCCTTCATGCGGATTTTTGAGGAGCAGGCCAAAAACCACCAGCAGTTTTTCCAGTGGACTTGCCCCGATAATCTGCCTATGCTCACCACCGATGCCTCCAAACTAGAGCGCATTCTCACAGAGCTATTGGGCAACGCCTTCAAATACACCCCAGCCCATGAAACGATTACCGTGATCGTGCGGCCCATACTCCACAAAGAAGCGATCCAAATCAGCGTCACAAATACGGGGGTTGAGATCCCTGAAGCTGAACAAGAGCGCATTTTTGAAAAGTTTTACCGGATTCCCAACAACGATCCCTGGCAGCATGGGGGCACGGGTCTAGGGTTAGCGCTCGTGCGCCAAATGGTGCAGCGCATGGGCAGCAACCTCACAGTTTGTAGCGGCAACGGTCAAACTCGGTTTACCTTACAGGTGCCGATGATGCCGCCATCATCTGGGCTTTCCTCCCTAGAGAAAACCTCCACCCAAGCCGGGGTTTATCAGCCTTAGTGGCTAGTTAGGGGTCGTCTCTTTATACTGTCAGTTGGACTATCTGCAGCCGTATTCTCTAGGGGCGTTCGGTCAAATGCCCCTAATCGTTAGGGGCATTCAAACAAGTTTTTGGATTAGCGGTGCGCCTGGATCGGAGAACTGACGGCGATCGCCCCCCCAAGATGGGCGATCGCCGTCACGGAGTGGCTATCTTGCTCGGTGCCGATGCGATCGGGGTGCATCCACAGGTCTCGCTGGGCGGCTTCGGGCGACTCGGCCACCACGTTGGGCGCAATGCCTTTGTGGTTAATGTCAGCCCAGCCAGAGGAGCTTTACGCAGTAGGCTACTCCCAGAGACCCAATTGGGGCTCCATGGCTTCAATGTAAGCCACTTTTGGCCTACAAGGTTCTGCATCTCTGAACGGTGAACCATGCACGGATACAGAACCGGGGTAAAGCCTCGGGTTTGTGTCGTTCAGCCGTTCAGACGGTTCAGAGGTTCAGAGGTTCAGAGGTTCAGAGAAATCGAGCGATCGCCACGGCCTAGCCATGAAGCGGGAAACACGCTAGAACCCTAATTTTTCTGAAGTAGGAGAGAGTATGCACCTCTGCGGAGATGGCTCTTACTCAGTAGAGCTTTGTGACAAATACTATGAAGTTTCCGTACGTAACAATACGGAATCTTTTTATAAATATAAGTATATTTACGGTGACCAATGCCTATATATATTGGTCACCTTAGTATAAGTTCATTATTCCTGTGTTTTTCTACCATGCAGCATTTTTTAGAGCAACAGGCTCAGCGTTCTCCCGAAGCTGTCGCTGTGGAGGATGACGCACGGCAGTTGACCTACCATGCTTTGGATCAGCGGGCTAACCAATTGGCTCACTATCTAATAGCCCAGGGGGTTGGCCCCAATGTGCCTGTCGGCCTCTACCTTATGCGCTCACTCGATATGGTGCTGGGAATTTTTGGCATCCTCAAAGCGGGTGGCACCTACATCCCGCTAGATCCGCGCTACCCCGCCCCACGCTTGCAATTTATTACCCAAGAGTCTCAGCCTGCGGTGATTTTGACCCAATCAACCTTGCTGGCCCCAGCGCAGGAATTGGGCATACCCCTCCTCTGCCTTGATACCGATGAGCTGGCGATCGCCAGCCAGCCCACAACCTCCCCTGAGATCGCAGTTACCGATGACCACTTGGCTTACATCATGTATACCTCTGGTTCAACGGGGCAGCCGAAGGGGATCAAAATGCCCCGGGGCAATGTCAATCGCTACATCCAGGCATTGCAATCCATCATTCCCCTTCGTTCCGATGACGCCTATCTCCATGTGGCGTCTTTTTCGTTTTCATCCTCTGTCCGGCAATTGCTCATGCCCCTGTCCCAAGGGGCGCGGCTCGTGATCGCGAATGCTGAGCAGTTGGCAGATCCCCTGCGTCTTTTCTCCCATATGCAACAGGCTCAGATCACGGTATCGGATGGGGTACCCTCCATTTGGCGCTATGGGTTGCAGGCCTTAGCCTCCCTCAACCCTGCCCAGCAAGAGGAGGTGATCCCTACCCATCTACGCCTTGTGCTTCTGTCTGGAGAACCAACCCCCTGTGCCTTACTCCAGGCGATCAAGCGGCGCATGAACCATCCCCTCCAGTTTTGCAATCTCTATGGGCAAACCGAAACGATTGGTAGTTCTGTCTATCGAGTGCCCCCCGATTTTGACCGCCAGACTGGCTTTTTGCCTGTGGGCTATCCCTATGCCCATATCCATGCCTACATTTTGGACGAGGCGGGGCAAGAAGTCAGTCCCGGTACCGTTGGCGAACTATGGCTTGCGGGCGGTTGCCTGACGCCAGGATACCTCAAGCGCCCCGAGGTAACAGCGACCATGTTCCGGCCTAACCCCTGGGCCGATCGCGATCGCCAGACCACTTCTGTTCCCGTGCCGACCCTCTTTAAAACCGGTGACTTAGCTCGATCCGGGGCCGATGGCTTCCTAGAGGTGGCCGGTCGCGTAGATTTTCAGGTGAAGATTCGGGGCATGCGGGTGGAAGTTGGGGAACTCGAAGCCACCCTAGAGTTACATCCGGATCTGAAAGAGGTCATGGTGGTGGCGCGGGCCGTCGGCCCATCCCCAGACAACACAGAAACGCAACTGGTCGCTTACGGTGTCCCCGCCCAAGACTGGGGTATAGTCGATGCCGCCGCCCTTGTGGCCGATCTCCGGCGTTTTGCCAGCGATCGTCTCCCCGACTACATGGTGCCTGCCCACTTTATGCTCGTGGAGGCTATTCCCCTGACCCCTAGCGGTAAGCGCGATCGCCGTGCCCTGCTTGCGCTCTCCGACGAGGTGGAACCCGCTACCCCCCTTGTGCCACCCAAAAATGACATGGAGATCCAACTCTGGGATATTTGGAAACAGCTTTTAGGGCGGGATAGCATCAGTGTCCTTGATAACTTCTTCGACCTAGGAGGCCACTCGTTGCTCGCCGCCCAACTACTCACCCGGGTAGAGCAAATTTCGGGTACGCGGCTTCCGCTGGCCACCCTCCTCACCGCTCCTTCGATTCGAGCGCTAGCTGAATTCTTGCAACAACACCCCGATGCATCGCCTTGGCCCTGCTTAATCCCGATTCAACCCCGAGAGTCCTCCACCCACCTGTTCTGCGTCCATGGAATTTTTGGGAATGTTTTGAACTTTGTGGCGTTGGCTCAATGCCTTGGCTCTGATCAATCGGTTTATGCTCTCCAGTCCCGAGGTTTGGGGGGGCGCGTACCGCCGCTCGAACGGGTAGAAGAAATGGCCGCCCACTATATTCTGCAGATTAAGATCATTCAGCCCCACGGCCCTTATTATCTGGCAGGTTATTCCTTTGGGGGCATCATCGCCTTAGAAATGGCTCAGCAACTCACCCGTGCCGGGGAAGAGGTTGCCCTCGTCACACTCTTCGATACGCTGAATCGCCGGGTTCATCGACAGATTTCTAAGCGGGAACGACTCTGGCACCATACGAATCTCCTATGGAAGCAAGGCCCCAACTACCTCCTAGACAAGGTGCGGAGCCGCTTCCAACAATCCAAGGATGGGCAGCCGCCAGCCGCTCAGGATACGCTGGGAGCCATCTTTGGGCTCTCGGAAGCACCAGAAGGCGATACGCAATACAGCGCCCAAAGTCGGGTGATTCATGAGGCCAATCGTCGCGCCTTCAGTGCCTACGAACCCCAACCCTATGCTGGGCAGGTTGTCCTATTTCGCGCCACGTTACGCAATCCCGATGACGCTTGGTATATTGATCCCAAGTTGGGCTGGGGGCCATCGTTGACACCGAATTTGCACCTGCACCAGAGCCCTGCTCACCATGTTGAGATGCTGGAGGCTCCCCATGCCGCCCTATTGGCTGAGCACCTAAAAGACTATCTAGCGACTGATCATACCGATGTAACTACCGGCGTGGAGACCCTTTCCCGAGTCTGAGGCTTCATGGATGGCGCGGTTGGGTATCAACGGATCGACAGGCACATCAGCAGATTCAGCCTTGATATTAACCCTAGCAACTCCTGTGGTTCTCTGCTCAACGACCAGAGCCAGGCGATCGCCATCAGCACCGTTATTATTCAATGGGCGCAGCGCATTGGCTTTGCCATCCCAAACAACAAGTGCAGCAGATTGTTGACCAGTTGGCCCGTCCTCTAGTTTGGACTAAATTTGATCTCGTTTTTGCACTTGGATAACTTGAGCATTCCTCAAAAGCTTCTAGAAGGGACACTGTAGCAAAAGCTATTCTTGCTCCGAAGGTCATCGCAGAATTATTGGAGGTTTTGGACAGAACCGGACTGCAACCAACTTCTCAATAAATTGATAAACCAACCCCAAAGAGACCTTAAACGACGCAAAATCAAGCGTCTAGCTTTTAGCACACAAGTCGATTAGTCCAAACTCAAGTTTATAATTTGGGCGCACTAATTTGGGTGCGGTGTGGCTTGCAGGAGGGGCGGGTCTGTTCGTTTCGCGCAAGCAGATCTTTAGGCGGCTCGCAACTGCTCTAAAACCTGGGGGATGACCGCAGGAGGTACGTCGTCTGTCACGATCGCCTGGCCTAGCTGCGTGGGCAGCACAAACCGAACGCGGCCAGCTTCTACCTTTTTGTCTGTTTGCAAACTATCGAGGATGGCTTTAGTATCAGCGGTTGCCGGAATCTGGGTCGGTAAGCCCGTTTTTTGGATGAGTGCGTGTTGGCGATCGGTGGCGGCTTGATCCCAATGATGGCAGGCAAGGGCGATCGCCCCAGCAGCCTCCATCCCAATTGCAACGGCTTCCCCATGGTTGACCAGACGATACCCCGTCAGGCTTTCGATGGCATGGCCGATGGTATGCCCATAGTTGAGGATGGCTCGGAGTCCCGCTTCCTTTTCATCTTGGCTCACAACATCGGCCTTGGCTTGGCAGGAGCGGGTGAGGATGGTGTGCAGCAACTCCGGCGCGACGTAGCGAAACTGATCAAGGCGTGGAGCGGCTTCGAGTTGGGCAAACAGATCCGCATCCCAGATCACCCCATACTTGATGACTTCGGCCATCCCAGCTCGAAACTCTCGGCTGGGCAAGGTCTTGAGGGCATCGGGATCAATTAAGACGAAGCGAGGTTGATGGAACGCCCCAATTAGGTTTTTGCCATGGGGATGGTTGATGCCTGTTTTTCCGCCGATGGAGGCATCGACCATGGCCAGTAAGGAGGTCGGCACCTGCACAAAGCGAATGCCACGCAGCCAAGTGGCCGCTGCAAACCCAGACATATCGCCAATCACCCCGCCCCCAAGAGCCACAATTGTCGAAGATCGCTCAAGGCGATGCGCTAAGGCTGCGTCGTAAATTTTTTGGAGAGAAGCAGGGGTTTTGTAGCGTTCTCCGGGGGGCAAGAGGCACACGGCGACGGCATACCCCGCGTCTTGGAGAGAGGCGATCGCCCGTTCTCCATAATGCTTAAAGATGGGTGGGCTCGACACCAACAACACCTGTTTCCCTAAGCCTAACGGCTGCATCCAAGCACCTAGGTGATCAAGACCACCGGGGGCGATCGCAATTTCGTAGGGCTGGTTGGGCAGCGGCACCGGGATGACCGACTTCATTGCCTTTTCCTCAATCAATAGGTAAGAACTCCCTTATCCTACGCGCTAGTGCGTAGGATCGGGCGTTGCTTTTCTCCAGCCACATCTAGAGTTTAAAAATTAGACCCAAACAAAGAGGCTAGATAAAGAGGCTAAATGAGGAGATCGCGAGGGCATCGATCCCCATCGGGAAATCTGGGCCAGTCTTTGCACTAGTCGTCGAGCTGCATCGACCCCGCGATGGCGAGGGCAAGGGCATCGGCAGCATCGTCGGGGCGAGGAATGGTGCTGAGATTGAGTTCACGGGCTACCGCTTCTTGGACTTGGTGCTTATCCGCGTTGCCATATCCGGTAATGGCTTGCTTCACCTGAGCCGGGGTAAATTCCATGGCCGTATGCCCATACTGACCCAGCACCAGCATGACCACGCCCCGCGCCTGGGCAACCAAAATCGTATTACCCATGCGGTAAAAGAAAAACTTTTCAATGACCACGATATCGGGCTGAACGTGGTCGAGCAATTCATGGAGATCGTCGTAAATGGTAACGAGGCGATCGCCCATTGCTTGCTTCGCCGTGGTTTGGATAACGCCATAATCTAGCGCCACCAAGCTCGGGGCACTGCGAGCATCAGCGGGCGGAGAAAAGGAAATAGCCCCAAACCCCAAGGTCGCCAGCCCCGGATCTAAGCCGAGAATGCGCTTTCCCATATGGTACAACTAGCCAGAACTATTAGCCTTAGCGAGTCGCCGCCCCATTTTGCACCAACTCTTCTTCGGCCACACCAAAAACCTGGCCAAACAGCTTGCCCACCTTATAGCCAGAATCAATCGACTCTAGCGGATCTTTCCGAAGGCGATGGCGCAGGCATAGCACCACCACGCGATGGATGTCATCAAGGGTCACATCAGTGCGCCCCTCAAAGGCCGTCAAGGCGCGGGCGGCTCGGTTGATCACAATGTCGCCACGCAAACCATCAACATCTAACTCAGAGCAAACTTGGGAAATTTTAACCCGTAACTCGTAGTCTACCGTGACAGATTTGAGCCGCTCTTGGGCTTCTATAATCGTCTGTTGGAGGGCGGCTTGCTGTTCTTCGTAGGCTACTAGGAAAGCCTGGGGGTTTTGGTCAAATTCGGTGCGTTGCTCAACAATTTGCACCCGTAGCGCTGGCTCTTTAACCGTGCGGATTTCGGCGTGCATCCCAAAGCGGTCAAGCAATTGAGGCCGGAGTTCCCCTTCTTCGGGGTTACCCGAACCCACCAACACAAACCGTGCCGGGTGGCGAATGGAGATGCCTTCCCGCTCTACGGTGTTCCAGCCCGAGGCCGCCGAATCCAGCAAAACATCGACTAGGTGATCATCAAGGAGGTTGACCTCATCGACATAGAGAATGCCCCGGTTGGCCTTCGCTAGCAGACCCGGCTCAAACGCCTTCACCCCCTCTGACAGGGCTTTTTCAATATCAATGGTGCCGCATACGCGGTCTTCGGTGGCTCCGAGGGGCAAGTCCACCATCTGCACGTTGCGGTTAGCAATGGGGAGGGTTTCGCCAGCTTCTAAGCGCTTCCGCACCTCATCGCTCATCATTTCGGCATCGACAGGAGAGCTGTTGAACGGATCATCCGCCACCACCTCAATTTCGGGCAACAAGTCGGCTAGGGCGCGAATGGTTGTGGATTTACCCGTGCCGCGATCGCCCATAATCATGACCCCACCAATTTTGGGATCAATGACATTGAGCAGCAATGCCAGTTTCATTTCCTCCTGGCCAACAATTGCCGTAAATGGGAACACAGCCCGACGGGCGATCGCAGACTTTTGCAGTGGAGTGGAAGCGGTGGAAGTCACGAAAAACCCCAAATACAAACCTTAACAGCACCCCTAATTGTGCCACAGCCATTGCCCCTGTGCCGGAAACCCTGCAAAAAAGACCGCAATTTTGCGGAGATGCCGTCTGCCGAACCGCTCCGCCCACCTTATTTTTTGCCCAATGGCTATGTTTGACGGCATCTGAAGGGCATCTGTCCGATAGAATTGCGAAGGTATCTGGGGCTTTCACCAGAGGTAGCAGAAGAATCAGAGTCGTGCTGTTTCAGTCGTTTTATCCCAGATTTATCCAGATTTATATTTTTGTACTGACCTGCAAAAACTAAAATCCCTGGCAAATCCATTGCAAGCGTGTAGCCAATTTCTCAGGAATTATTGCCCTCGCTCATCGTTAAAATTTCCAAATGAACGGTTTCAAATTGCAAGGTTTCAAAAAAGTTCAAGTCTTCCTGCCTAGGATCTTCGATTAGGCCACCCAGAACAAGCTGTCAAAGATTCAGCTAGATTTATTTGTTCAGACATCAAGTATCCAGAATTTGCTCGGAATTTGTCCGAACATCATCCGAACATCAATGGTCAGACAGCCATTTGTCAGACCTCTAAAATTTGCTAAAAATTCAGGTAGAAATCAGTAAGGAAGGATAGTGTCATGGTCGCAAGGGAACCCATTCCAGTTGTCATCAACGGAGCCGTGGGCAAGATGGGGCGCGAAGCAGTGAAAGCCGTGATGCAAGCGCCAGATATGAACCTCGTTGGGGTTGTGGTGCGGAACCCCGAACTCGATGGACAAGATGTGGGGGAGGTGATTGGGTGTGGAGCGCTCGAAATTCCTCTGACCACTGATTTGCAGGCGACATTAGTGCTGGCGACCCAAGAGCGAGGCACCCCAGTGATGGTGGATTTAACCCACCCTGACTCGGTGTATGAGAATGTTCGGGCGGCGATCGCCTATGGAGTCCGTCCGGTTGTCGGCACCACCGGCCTCAGCGATGGCCAAATTCAAGACCTCGCCGCATTTGCCGATAAAGCCAGCACCGGAGCCGCGATTATCCCTAACTTTTCAATTGGCGTCATCTTGATGCAGCAGGCCGCTGTCCAGGCCAGCCAATATTTCGACCATGTTGAGATCATTGAACTGCACCATAACCAAAAGGCCGATGCCCCCAGCGGCACCGCCATTAAAACCGCTCAACTCCTCGAAGAATTTGGCAAGACCTACAACCCTCCTCAGGTCGAAGAATCAGAGCAGTTGCCTGGGGCACGAGGGAGCCAAACGAAAGATGGCATCCGCATCCACAGCGTGCGACTGCCGGGGTTATTGGCGCACCAAGAGATCCTGTTTGGGTCGCCGGGGCAACTCTACACCCTGCGCCATGATACGAGCGATCGCGCCTCTTTTATGCCGGGGGTTCTCCTCAGCATCCGTAAAGTCATTGGCCTCAAAACCCTGGTGTATGGTCTAGAACATTTGCTCTAGCCTTGCCCCTATTGCTCAAAATATCAAGCAGACTTTAGCTCGACCCGACTTCATCTTGAACCGACCTAAGGAGATCATCAGCTAACCCAAATCTATTTTGGAAACCTAGAGTTTTTGTCAGTCCAGTTGAGAACCTTAGAAGCACCTCAAAGCGCCTCTGCGAGGATGGAAGGGGCGCTCTAAATCTGGCCTCCCTTAATCCCCCTTGGAGAGAAGAGGCTGGGGATGTAGAGCGATGCTTTTCGTGGAGGTTGGGCTGACTTACAACACTAGGAAAGACTCTGGGGTTTAACAAATTCCCTCACCCTGGCGAGGAACCCTGAATCGTTCTGCAGGGGTTACACTCCCTACTTCGCATCCATTCTCACAATTGAACCTTGCCCACGCGATTTGAAATCTCTTGAAATCTTCGTTCTGTGCTACTATCCTTTGGATATTTTAAGATGTTTTTCTTGGCTGTGAGGCGAGCTTCTTTTGCAGAAGACTGCCACACACCGAGGATGTGTGAGTTGTAGTGAGGCGTGAATGCAGTCTTCTCAGATTTACGATGTTTTGGCCAATGTGCCCCACATGAGCCATGTCGAGAAATGGCGGCAATGCAATCTTTTTTACTATCAAGATATTGAAAGATTCCACCAGTTCTTAGTACAGTCTGAGTCTGAGGTTTTAGAGGTGGGGTCAGGCTCCGGTAGCCTACTAGATGCGGTGCAGCCTGCCTATGGCGTGGGTGTTGATATTAGCCCCGTAGCCGTTGAACATGCCCAAGAAAAGTTCCCAAAACTCACGTTTCGGGTTGGTAATGGGGAAGATTTACAGGTTAAACAAATTTTTGATTATGTGCTGATGGCCAATACCATTAGCTACATCGAAAATATTCAGCGGGCGCTCAAGCAATTAAATGGGGCTTGTACCCCTGCAACCCGCCTTGTTTTCACCTTTCATAATCCAGCCTGGGAGCCTATTTTGGCGATCGCCACCGCCATTGGCCAACGAATGCCGCTGCCACCGCTCAACTGGCTCAGCCGAGAAGACCTCGAAAATCTGCTAGCACTTTCTGGCTTTGAGGTCGTTTCTCACACCAAGCGACTTTTATTTCCTAAGCAATTTCCAATCCTATCCTGGTTTTTTAATCAGGTGTTAGCACCCCTGCCCCTGATCAATCGCCTCTGTTTAACCGAATATTTAGTCGCACGGCAGCGCCCCACGCTTTCGGAAACGCGCGATCGCACGCAAGAAATGACCTGCTCTGTGATTGTGCCTGCACGCAATGAAGCCGGGAACATTGAAAGTTGCATTACCCGATTGCCCCGGATGGGTAAACACACAGAAGTGATCTTCATCGAAGGCCATTCGTCTGATAACACCTGGGAAGAAATCCAACGCGTTAAAGAGAAGTATGGCCATCAATGGGATATCAAAGTATTCCAACAGACCGGAAAAGGGAAAGGGGATGCCGTTCGCTTGGGGTTTGAGCAAGCGACTGGGGATGTTTTGATGATCCTAGATTCGGATCTGACCGTGCGCCCAGAAGAGCTACCCTACTTCTTTGAAGCTGTGGCGTCGGGTTCCTGTGAAATGGCAAATGGGTGTCGGCTTATTTACCCGGTTAGCAAAGAAGCTATGCCGTGGCTCAATCGTATGGCCAATCGCTTTTTTGCTTGGTTGCTGTCTTACTTATTAAACACCAAGATCAAAGACTCGCTCTGCGGCACAAAAGCAATGTCTCGTCAAAATTACCAGAAGGTTGTTAGAAACCGCTCCTACTTCGGTGATTTTGATCCCTTCGGTGATTTTGATTTGCTATTTGGGGCGGCGAAACTAGGGTTTAAGATTCAAGATATCCCAGTTCGATATGTGCCCAGAAGCTATGGCAGCTCCAATATTCAACATGTAAAAGAGGGCATCATCTTGCTCAAGATGTGTCTTTATGCAGCCAAGCGAATGAAGTTTATTTGATGCATTTATTAGATGCTAGTTGAGGGCATTTATAAGGGGATAAGCGACTCATGAAAACTGATTTACAAGCAAGGTTGCAGCGAGAAAAAGCCCATGGTCGAGTCATTATCGCCATGGAAGAAAAAAATTGGGGATGGAATACTCCGGCTGGGCAAATCCGTTGGCAACGTCGGCTCGATTACCTATCCAGTGCCCTAGAAAATAAGAACGGCATGGTCTTAGAAATTGGTGCAGGCTCTGGCACCTTTACCCCTGCTTTGGCTCAAACCTTCCCTAACTTGTCAGCCGTTGATATTTCAGAAGATCTATTGGCGATCGCAGCCAGCAAAGCACCGACAGCTAGTTTTCATTGCATGGATGCCCATCATCTAGAGTTTCCAGATAATCACTTTGATGCCATCATTGGTTGTTCTGTCTTGCACCATTTAGATTGGAGTCTAGCCGTCCAAGGGTTCTATCAGAAGCTGAAGCCGGGTGGCACAATTCGCTTTTCTGAACCTAATTTGCTCAACCCACAAATCTTCCTCCAAAAAAATATCCCACCCCTTAAAGCTTATCTAGGAGATAGCCCTGATGAGTATGCATTTACATCTGGGCAAATCAAAAAATCTCTCAAACAGGCTGGGTTCTCTAATATTCAGATTACTCCTTATGAGTTCTTACATCCATCGACTCCTGTTAACTGGATAGACCGTGTCATTCGACTAGAAGAATGGGTTTCTAAGACTTTCTTGAGGAGTATTGGCGGCTCATTGCTGATTGAAGCTTCTAAGACCTAGATTCTCTAACCTCTAGATGTAGAGAGGTCTTCTTCTCCAAGGAGTGATATCCCGCCAGCTTAAAAAGTCATCGTCTAGAATAAGCTCCAACAGAGAACTATCCTTATGCTTGAGTATGTTATAAATCAGCTCCGTGAATCATCTCCTATTCAAAATCCAGATGATCCAAACAACATTTATATACTCCGAGAAACGATTCAACGGAAGCCGTTTCTAAAGAGAACTTATATTGACTTCTATCAAGACATTCTGCGGCGAACTGCCGATGCGCCGTCGGATGGTCTCTTTGTAGAACTAGGCAGTGGTGCTGGGTTCCTGAAATCAATGGCTCCCCATGTCATCACCTCCGACACATTGCCTTATGAAGGGGTTGACAAAGTTTTCTCAGCTCTAGATATGCCCTTTGAAGATAGTAGCGTCTCCGCTTTTGTAATGATCGATGTGTTGCATCACATCAAGGATTCACGGCTCTTCTTTCAAGAGCTACAACGGTGTTTAAAGCCAAATGGGAAAGTTGTGATGATTGAGCCTTCCAATACTCTTTGGTCAGGCTTTATCTATCGCAATTTTCACCATGAGCCATTTGATGCGGCTGGGGGCTGGGGTTTTGAAGAAGGAGGCCCTTTGTCTGGGGCAAACATTGCCATACCTTGGATTATTTTTGAGCGCGATCGCCCAATCTTTCATAGAGATTTTCCAACATTTCAAGTATGTTCAGTTAAGATGCATACCCCTTTCAAATATCTCATCAGTGGCGGTCTATCTATGCGGCAACTCTTACCCTCCTGGGCCTATGGATTAATAGATAGCTTTGAAACCTTGCTTTCTCCCTTCAATTCCTTAATTGGAATGTTTATGACGATTGAATTAAAGAAGTTTTGAAAATCAAAAAATCCTTACATAGATTGACGATAGCCTGATATTAATTTTGATAGCGTGCATTTAATCAGTTTATAGATACATGAATTGCAAAGATGTTTTCCTAATTAGTTTTTTTATTAGGTGATGTCAGTTTCTGTTTTTTCTTATTCAAGTCTATTGATTGGCTGTCCAACCCTGTTGAATTGATTTAACCTATTTCAGGATTTATTAAAATCATGAATTTGATTCATCACAAATATCTAGAAAATCTAAGCTGGTTAAAAATCCTAACTAATTTTGTGCCATATTTTTTAATCCTACTTTTATATATTCTAATATTACAATTATCTTTACCCTCTAATTGGGTTGCTTTACTCTCTGGAGATCTTCCCTATAAAGTTGGGTTTGGGTTTCTAGCTCTGAGCATTAGTTTTAGATTGCCAACTCGGTTTGAAAAATGGGTTAGTCTAACTTTTGTCATTGTTCTATTTTCACTGCCTCTAATCTATATTTGGCATACTGGAGATAGTAACCTTGCTCGAATCGGTGGTTTGCTTCCCGGATCTGATGCAGGGGGTTTATTAAGAATATCTGAGTTTCTCTTAGACGGTAAACCTCTTCAATTGGGCTGGAAGCGTCCATTGTCTCCTGGTTTCTTAGCCTTTATTCTATGGCTGACCCAACGCAATATTGTCATAGTTCAAGCTTTGCTAACAGGCTTAGCTGCCGTTTCTTGTTTTGTCGCTAGTCGAGAATTAAAACGTACCTTTGGCAACTCAGTTGCCGTTATCACGGTCATAGGTACCTTTTCCTTTTATGAGGGTTTTACAGGTACTCTGATGAGTGAGAGCCTAGGTTTGATACTAGGGGTTCTCAGCTTTGCTGTGCTTTTGCGAGGGGGCGATCGCAGAGAAGAAGGTTTAGTATTAGCAGGAATAGCCTTATTGACCATTGGATTGTGTGCCCGTATGGGGGCAATTCTGATATTGCCGCTTTTAATTTTGTGGGGCGGCATTCTATTTCGGAAAAATCGGTTTTTCTCGTGGTCTTTCGCCGTTAAGGCGTTTCTGCTGACCGTCTTCTTTGTAGTTTTGAATTCTCAACTTTCAACTTATATTTCAGATGGTAATTATCAGTCCTTTGGAAATTATTCACACGTCTTATATGGCTTATTGACAGGCGGCACTTGGGAAAGCATATTTACCGATCATCCAGACATTCTTCTTATTTCGGACAGTGAAGAAGTAGTAGAACATATTTATCAATATTGTTTTGACATTATTGCGCAAGACCCGATGAGTTTGATCCGTGGACTTTTGCGATCATTCTCTGTCATGCTCGATCGAGGCTCTTTAAGTTTTTTTAGCATTCGAACGGATATTTTTATTTCTCCCCAGCTCATTTCAAATCTTTTAATTCGTCCATTACTATGTGTTGGGCTTGTTGGCTGTATCTGGCGTAGCCGGTTTTTTCTGGATACCAACAGCAGATCTTCAACTAATTTAGTAACTCTTTTATTAGCCTTTGTCGTGGGTACGCTTCTCTCAGCTCCTTTGGCTCCTTTGTGGGATGCAGGATGGCGACCCTATGCAACTACCATTGTTAGCCTCTATACATTGTTAGGCTTGGGCTTGGCCTATGTCATTGCGGTAGTTTCTAAATTGTCGATCTATCGACGTTTATCCTCCTATGCCTCTTCTTTGTTGCCAACGTCTACGCAATCCTCTGTTATCTTTCGCAGAACACAGTCTGAAGTGATATTTGATACTGAAGGGCTGTCCGCTACTAGATCGATCGCTGAAAATAGTGCTGCAAAGATTCCAATGGCATTGATATTGGGCGTTTTGATTGCGGGGATATCTTTCTTAAGTCCATTTTTTCTAAAGAGTATAACTCCTGCTTGGGTTAGAAGTACTCAACGTTGCTCTCCTGGTGTCGAGCGACTAGAAGTTTACATTAATCCAGCTTCAGTTATCCGGTTATATCCAGATAATGAACTAGAGATGAGCAAGGTTCCTAATTTTCATGTGAGCGATTTTAAGGCTTTGTTGACAACTCTTGCAGAGGGAAGCCGATCTAGACTTCCTTTCTTTAAAGATATTGCTAATCAGTTGGAAGAGAATACAGCTATTTTAAATGTTGTTGGCGGGTCATCTTTACCTATTCTAAGCACTTCCTTGCTGCCTGAAAAAGCGGGTCATGTCATCATCTGCTATGAAAGAGAAGAGTTCTTAAATACTGAAAGACGTTCTCCAATAGGATTTACAGTATTCCATGGGAAATCGCTTCAGATAAGAGACAACGCTTAAGGGATTGCGTTTCAACCTCTGAGAGATAGTGCTTGGCAGGATCTCTCAGAGGTTGTATCCAACGTCGAAGGGGTGCAAGTCTATGTGATGCGAGATTGATGCGAGATTCTCAAGTTTTTATCGTTGCCGAGGAAGTAGTCTAGGTGTATTAGTCTAGATGCATTAGTCTGGTTTCGTTAGAGAGTTGAACCTTAGGCTGCGGGGATGTTCTCGTCAAGGTTAGGGGCTGTGGGGCGGCGGGCTGGGTTGGGGAATAGCCCCCGAAAAAGGCTGTCGCGGTTGCCGAGGGTTTCGTAGAAGAAGAAGGCGACCCCAGCAAAGTGGCGATCGCGCACAGCCTCCACTTGTTCAGTAATCAGCGACATATCCATAACGCTCCCCCGCAACCCGGCCAGAATGCCAACGCTGACGGGCAAAACCTCCCGGGTTGCCTGCATATCGGGGCGTTCTACCTCAAAGATAAAACGATCCATATCCCGCCGATAGATTTGCACAATTAACTCATCTAACAAGCCTTGGCGTTCCCAAGTGCCCCAATCTTGCAGGTAGTTTTCGTAGGCAAATTCGCGGGGGTTAGGGGAAAGTGAGATGACGCAGTTGGGGTTGATGGCTCGCACCTCGGCCACGATGCGGCGCATGAATTCGGTAATATGGTTAGCTCGCCAGCGGATCCAGTCTGGATCGAAGGGATCTTCAGGGGGATCAGCGCCATCATGGTCTTGGCGATAGCGATCGACGGTGAGGGGATCGTAACCAAAGGCCACCGGGATGCCAAAGTGATCATCCAGTTGAATGCCGTCGATGGGGTAGCGTTGCACGGCCTCAGTGAGCAACTGCGCCATGAAGTCTTGTACCTCTGGATGCAGCGGGTTGAGCCAGACGCGGGGAATCACGCCTCCTTCTAGCCAAGTGGTATCACCATCTTGGCGAGTGGTGAGCCAGTCAGGATGGCGCAGCACAAGTTCGGCATCAGCCGGAGCCATCAGCCCAAACTCATACCACGGGATGACGGTCATGCCTTGACGATGCCCTTCTGCTACAATTTCGCCGAGCATATCGCGCCCTTCAAACCCAGGATAGGGATCTTGCTCAAAACCAATGCTAGCCTCGGCGACACGGCTGGGATATAGCGTATAGCCGCCGTTCCAGACCGTGGGATAGAGGGTGTTGAAGTTGAGGTAATGCAAGCGTCGCAGGGCTTGTATGAGGTTGTGGTTAGAGAACAGAACTTCGCTATCAATATTGGTGAGCCAGATGCCGCGCAACTCTGTGGACAGGGCATCGGCGGCGATCGCCCCCCCAGCAAATTGGAGCAGGATGGCGATCGCCCATCCCCCTAACACCAGCCCCGCCCATCGCCGTAAGCCCTTAATCAAAAACCGTCGTCTGTGTCCTAATCCCTGCTGCATCATCTCTTTCAACACCTAATGCTTCATCTTTTTCTAGAATCATTGCTCTAGTTAGCGGGTCGCAGGGCAACAGCTCACGAGGCAGAATCTACTGTTTGCCACCTGATAGCCACGACGCGACCCCAGCCCTAAATCCTACAAGCCTAATGATGCCGAGATCTGCCCATCTCTAAATCTGCCCATCTCAAGGCTCAACTCTAAAGTTGGCATCCAATCTCCCGTCATCATAAAGTGACTCGCTACCCAAGCATTATTCTTCTGGGGAGTTCTAGAGTCCGGTGAAAATGAGAATGACTAGATCTTTCAGATCTTTGGGAAGGGATTGGGCTGTCGGCCACCTGCTTTACAGAGGTGGCCAATCGGTTGAGGTCATGAAGCGCTGATATAGCTGATATAGCAGTCACCATGATCCATAGGACACTTCTCTGTTATTACTCTGAAAATGAGTATTGCTCTGAAAATGAGAATCCAGGCAAGGGGTTATGCGTTATTGCGATGGGTCTCTGGGGATTCCCGCCTACGCGGGAATGACGGGGATGGCCTACGCGGGAATTGTCTATGGCGCTGGTATGGCCTAAGCGTCGTGACGATGGCTATAAAATCTGGCGTTTAGAAGTCGTTTATAAAAATTCATCTTGAACTTGATAGGCGAGGCAAGCAGAGCGCAGATACCACAGCCGCAGGGAAGGGAGAGGGAACGCTTGCAGGGGTTGGCGAAAGGGGGCGCAGAGATCTTCGGGGCGCAGGTGTTGGGTGGCGAGTTGCGCGGCGGCGCGGCCACTCCAGGTCGCAGCGGCGACGCCATTGCCGTGATAGGCCAGGGCGTAGAACACCGTGGGGTCTTCGGGCCACACCCCAACGTGGGGGGCAAGGGCACGGGTCGCGCCGAGTAGGCCATTCCAAACATGGCTAATTTCGACCTCGCGCCACGCCGGAAACATTCGCTGAAAGTGTTGGTGCATTTTCTCGGTGACGCGATCGCGCGCAGCCATCGTGCCCCACAGATCTCCCCGCGTTCCGATCAAAAACCGTCCATCTGGCAGTATCCGAAAGTAATACAACGTCTGCCGAGAATCATAAATGGGGGTGTCGGTGTGCCATCCCTGCGCCGCCTGTTCGGCTGGGGTGAGCGGGCGCGTGGTAAAAATTTGAGAGAGGATCGGCAGCACGCAGCCATTGACAGAGGGATGCAGATTTTCGGTGGTATAGGCATTGGTGGCAATGATCACTTGGGGCGATCGCACCACTCCACCGGGGGTTTGCAGCCGATGGTAGCCATCCGCCCCCTTCTCCCACGCTTCGACGGGGCTATGGGCATAGAGCGAAACGCCCTGGTCGCAAGCCGCCTCAGCTAAGCCAAGGCTGTATTTGAGAGGGTTGAGGCCAAACCCCACTCCCTGCCACAGCGCCCCATGAAATTCGGGGCTGGGCAACCCCTGCTCGGCTAATTCGTGGCGGCTCCAAAGTTGGCAAGGAAAGTCTGCAATATCTCGATAAAAAGCGTAGGCTTTTTGCAAATCGGCCCACCGAGAAGGACGGTGCGCCACCTCAATTTCTCCCTCGCCTTGGGGGTCAATGGCAAAGGAATATTCATCGGCTAACTGCCGCACCAAATCAATAGCCTCTCGTTGCACCTGAAAAAACTGGCGCGTTTCGGCCTTCCCAAACCGTCGTAACAGCTCAGTTTTAGAAAGATGCGTCGCCCCAATGCAGCAAAACCCACCATTGCGCCCCGAAGCGCCCCAGCCAGGGGTTCCGGCTTCGAGCAAGCAGACTTGCTGCCCTTGTTTGGCGAGGTGCAACGCCGCCGACAGCCCTGTGATGCCACCGCCAATAACCGCTACATCACAGCTGACATCCTGCTCAAGGGGCAGAATCCGGTGAGCAGGAATGGGATCAACGGTGGTTTCCCAGAAACTACCAACGGGCAAACTGCGATCATACAAAACCGCAGGATAAATCGTATTCATAAAGATTGGGTTGAGATAAGGATGTAGCCGGGTTTTGTTTAAGGATTTGTTTTAGTGCAGAGTTTAGTGATTGAACCTCAGCAATCAAGCAGACTTGGGCAAAGAAGCGGCAAGACTTTAGAAAGCTGTGCAAAGGATTTCAGGGCAAATCGGCAGTCAATCGGCAATCAAGTAATGAGCACTGACCAAAACTGGAGGCCGTCGATGTAGACGGATGGGATTTAACCGGGTGGTTCAAAAAAATGACTGTAGAAAAATGAATGTAGAAATAAGTCTGTAGAATTGCATAGAAGCAACCTAGCGAGCTATTTCAAAATCTTTCGCTCTGCATGAACAAATTGTAGAACTGGGTAGTCTTGTAGAATCAGCAGTCTGATCGTGAGGAGCCTCACTAGAATCAGCAGCCTGATGAAATGAAGAGTCTGGTGGTAGGCGTAGTCTGAGGAAATCAGTGGTCTACGCATTTAAGACTCTGGCTAGTTTGCTGAGTAGATGTTGGAATTTTATTGGCAGTGAGTTTGGTCATGAGTCTGGCTATAAAACATTTTCGGCGCGATCGCCCCTCTCCGTCTGGTGCTTCCGATTTGCGGATGGCCCGTCGGTCTCGTCGGGTTGTGGGTGCGATGGCGATCGCCGCTTCTCCCCCCCTCGTTTCTGGCAAGAACCTTGATTTCTTATCTCTCACGCTGTGTTCCTGTGCCCTAGCGCTGTTGTGCCACTCTGCCGCCAACCCGCCCCAGGCCAACTCGGCCAACCCCAACTCCATGGCTCAGTCTAGGCCGATTCAAGGATCTGGCGCGACCCTTCAGCCCTACACCCTGCCCGCCTCGCGCCCCAGCCTCAAAGCCAAAGGCCAAAAAGGAGCCTAGCGCGCGATAGGCCTCATAGCCACCCCGCTTAGCCGTGGCTGGGGCAAGGGGGCGCTTGGATGGAGCGATCGAGCCAACCGGTGGCCTGTTGCAAGCGCTCTTGGGCGGCCTCGGGTTGGTTGTTGAGCAGGTAGACGAGGGCGATCGCCGCTTGTTCGCTGGCGCGGGCTTTGCGGTTTGACTTGAGGCGGTGCCAATCATTGGGGGCGATCGCCAATCGCTCTGCTAACGCCTGCGCCAGTTCTAAGGTCGAAACATCTGCCAGCCCTGCACTAGCCGGATTGGTAATGTGGCTAGAAAACAGGGGCTGCGGTTTGGCGGTGGGCGTTGAAGTGCTGGCTGGAGCCGAATTCGACAGATTAGACATAGGACAAAATCCCCCAAACAAGATGGCCAGACAGAATGAAGTGAGACGGCTTGAGCAAAGATCCTCGCAGATCCCGCAATCTCATTGAGCAAAGATCCTCGCAGATCTCACAATCTCAGCCAGAATTGATTAGACCCTAGCATTCATTCCATTCTTCCAGGCTACATGAACTCCCCCCCCGACGCACCCACTCCTGATGATGCCGACCTTGGCCTATCCCTAGCCGAGGCGGAACAATCCCTTGAACAACTCAAAGCCCGCTATCTGCAAGTCCAACAAGATTTGCAAGACAAAGCCGCGCTCCAAGATGACCTCGCCGCAACCAAAGCCGAGTTTCGTCGCCAGCGCACTCCAGCCCTGCGCAGTGAAATCAAACAACTCCAGCACCGCATCGAAGAACTCGAAATTGCCCTAGAGAGCCAACTGGTTTCTTGGGGCTGGGTGCGCGAAACCTTTTGGCAGATTGTGCGATTTGGGGGGTTGGGGGTGATTCTAGGCTGGCTGCTGCGGAGTTGGGCTAACTAACTCTCTCGATACTGGCGGGTGATGCTGGCAGGCGATACGGGTAGGCGATGCTGGCGGGCAATGTGAGTCGGCAGGCCTCGACGCCACCGTACGGATCTTCAGAGCTATTCATGACAGACCCATGCTTCACCGGCTAGGGGGAAGCTAGACACCCATCAACCAGGATAAGCCTGGACATCAGAATGCAGGTTTATTTTAAATTAGTGTTGACGATGGTGCTGTGGGGTGGAACCTTCATCGCCGCGAGGGTTGCTGGGCAATCGATGCAGCCGTTTTCGGGAGCCTTTTGTCGGTTTGCGATCGCCAGTTTCTGCCTTTTCCTGCTCACCCACCGCCAAGGCCGTCGGCTACCACCGCTCAAGCCCCACCAAATCCCTTGGGTTTTGCTGTTGGGGTTAAGTGGCGTATTTGCTTATAACTTTTTCTTTTTTGCGGGTCTCCAGCAAGTTCCGGCAGGGCGCGCCTCGTTAATTGTGGCACTCAACCCCAGCATGATTGCCCTCTGCGCGGCCTTACTGCGCCAAGAAACCCTCACCCAATTACGAGGCTTAGGCATCGCCTTATCCTTAGGGGGAGCCGCGATTGTGATTGGCCGAGGCAACCCGCTGGCACTGTTCGCCGATGGGGTAGGCGCGGGGGAAGCGCTCATTTTGGGCTGTGTGGCCAGTTGGGTGATTTATACCCTGGTGGGGAAGCGGGTTATGCAAGACCTGTCCCCCTTGGTTGCAACCACCTATGCCTGCTGGGTCGGCACGATCGCCCTCGCCGTCGGAGCCATTGGGGAAGGCTTTTTGCAAAAATGGCAACAGGTCGCCCCAGCCGCTTGGTGGGGGGTTTTGTATTTGGGAATATTAGGCACAGCCATTGGCTTTGTTTGGTATTACGAAGGGATCCAGCGGATTGGCTCGGCGCGGGCATCAATTTTTATCAACTTGGTGCCAGTGTTTGCGATCGCCCTCGCCGCCCTTTTCCTCGACGAGCCGATTTCCCTATCGCTGATCGCAGGCGGTTGCTTGGTGATCAGCGGCGTTTACCTGACCAACCGCCCCACGCCCACGCCGAAGATCCAGAAGGGATAGACAACTCCAGAACAGCAGAATTTTGGGGGACTATGTGAGGTTTGCTTGGCGACCGTTGGGGCGATCGCCCATCCCACCAAACTATCGCCAAGCCGCTAAATTGTAGAGGTTTCCTGACCTACCCAGCAGACGCTCCTAGAAATCTGCCTTAAGATAAGTCTCAGATTGATTTGTGTAGTCTCTGTAACGGTTTGTAGTCCATTATCCCTTGCACCCGTCTACTTATTCTTTCGCCTGTCTGCTTATCCTTTCAATTGATAGAGGCATTCCCGTGAGTCCAGAAACCCTTGCTCCTGTTACGCTGTCAGTTCCTACTTTTTCGCCCACCGAGTTTGATGACTATGTGGTAAAAAGTTACGCACGGTTTCCGCTGACGTTGGAACGAGGACAAGGCTGCCGCGTTTGGGATATCGACGGTAACGAATACTTAGATTTTGTGGCAGGCATTGCCACCTGCACCCTTGGGCACGCCCACCCGGCCATGGTAGAGGCCGTAACCCGCCAGATCAAAAAACTGCACCATGTCTCTAACCTTTACTACATCCCTGAGCAGGGAGATTTGGCCAAGTGGTTAGTGCAACATTCCTGCGCGGATAAAGTATTTTTCTGCAACTCTGGAGCGGAGGCCAACGAAGGGGCGATTAAGCTCGCGCGAAAGTATGGCCACACCCGCATAGGAATTGAAAACCCCGTCATTATCACCGCCAACGCCAGCTTCCATGGCCGCACCTTAGCCACCGTCACCGCAACGGGGCAGCCCAAATATCAAAAAAACTTTAGCCCACTGGTGCCAGGGTTCCACCATGTGCCCTACAACGATTTGGCAGCACTGGAGGAGGCGATCGCCACCCTCGACAACCCCACCCGCCAAGTCGCAGCCATTTTACTAGAAGGGTTGCAAGGAGAAGGGGGCGTGCGTCCGGGCGATCGCGCCTATTTCCAACGGATTCGCCAAATCTGCGACGAGAAAGGCATTCTTTTGCTCATGGACGAAGTGCAAGTGGGCATGGGGCGCACCGGGCACATGTGGGGCTATGAGAACCTCGGCATTGAGCCAGATGTTTTCACCTCGGCCAAGGGCTTAGGGGGCGGCATCCCCATCGGTGCCATGCTCTGCAAAGCCTCCTGCGACATCTTTGAACCCGGCGACCACGCCAGCACCTTTGGCGGCAACCCCTTCGTCTGTGGGGTCGCACTGGCGGTCTGCCGCACCCTAGAACAAGAAAACCTGCTGGCCAATGTGCAAGACCGTGGCGAGCAGTTGCGGGCTGGGCTACGGGCGATCGCCCAGCAGTTTCCGACCCTCGTGCAAGAGGTGCGCGGCTGGGGTCTGATCAACGGTCTCGAACTCAGCGCCGATGCTGACATTACCTCCGCAGAAGTGGTCAAAGAGGCGATCGCCCAAGGCGTCCTCCTCGTCCCCGCTGGCCCCAAGGTTGTCCGCTTCGTGCCGCCCCTGATCGTCTCCGCCGCAGAAGTAGACCAAGCCCTCGCCGCCGTCCGCCACGCCTTCGAAAATATTTCTTCTAAAAAAGGTCTGTAGCGCGCACCGCTTGTGCTACGATTCATAATTGTGGATTGAGCGGGTCGGTGCCCGAGTGGCTAATGGGGGCGGACTGTAAATCCGCTGGCTACGCCTACGCTGGTTCGAATCCAGCCCGGCCCATCCACAAAAAATTGGGTTACAGAGCGTAAAGTTGAGGTATCCTTAACTAGGGTCTGTAACCCAAACAACCAGCCCGTGTGGCTCAGTGGTAGAGCACACCCTTGGTAAGGGTGAGGTCACGAGTTCAATCCTCGTCACGGGCTTTATATAAATCAGATTTCTCTATCAAGGATGAATGTCCTTGATAGAGAAATCTGCAAACTCGGTTCTAGGAAGATGCCTGCCATAGCCAGGGATTGCGCCCACATCCTATAGCGGTAGCCATAATCCATAGGGCACTTTCCTGCCATTCCCCATCAAACCACAGATCCCTAAGGTGTCTTAGAAGCGTCGCGTTCATCCATCTGTTTTTGGAGGCGGCGGAGGGTTTGGCGCATTTCGGGCAGTTGCTTCCAAATCGCCGCAATTTTGAGGAACAGGGCATGGGGCACCGCAGGCGTACCCGACACCGTGATTCCGGGTTCGATGCTGTTGAAGATGGCCGTTTTGGCTCCGACCTGAACGCCGCTGCCTACGGAGACATGATCCACCGCCCCCGATTGCCCCCCCATGATGACGCGATCGCCCAGCTTCACCGCCCCTGCTAGCCCCACCTGCCCCGCCAAGGCACAGCCAAAGCCAATGTCACAGCCATGGGCCACCTGCACGAGGTTATCAATTTTGGTTTGCCGCCCCACACGGGTCACACCTAAAGCCGGTCGATCCACCGCCGAGTTGCAACCCACCTCGACCCCATCTTCTAAAATCACATAGCCAGACTGGGGCATCTTATAAAAGCCCTCAGCAGTGGGGACAAAGCCAAAGCCATCGGCCCCAATGGCAGCACCACTATGGATGATGCAGTCAGATCCAATCTGGCTCCGTTCGTAGATAACACAGTTGGCGTAAAAGATAGTGCGATCGCCCACCCTAGCCTGGGGATAAATCACCACATTAGGATGAATACAGACCTCGCTGCCAATCACCACCCCCGCTTGAATCACCGCGTGGGCACCCACCGAGACATCGTGCCCTAACTGGGCGCTGGGGTCGATCACAGCAGTAGGATGAATCCCTGGGGCGGGGCAAAAGGGTTGGTAGAACTGGGCGATCGCCTGGGCAAACAACAAGCGCGGCTGGGGCGAGGCCACCCAGGCCAAGTTGCGGGCATTGGCGATCGCCTGCACCTCAGCACTCATCGGCAACACCAAGGCACTGGCCAGGGTATGACCCACCTGATCGGCCACAGATTGGCCACCGACGGGTTGGCCACTGATATAGCTCAAGGTTTGAGGCTGCGCCTGCTCAATGGCCGACACCCCCAGCAACTCTGGGTTGCGCTCTGGGAAAGCCTCTAGGCTACTGCTCCCCACGGGCGCTAACCCCTGAACCAAGTCACTAAACTTCATCGGTTGCCTCTCCGCTGCTGATCGAAGTCGTAGGAGTTGTAGGAATCGTGGAAATCGTGGGATCGGTGGGAATTTGCGCTTGCAAAGCCGCCACCTGTTGCTGCAATGCTGCGATTTGCTGTTGCATGGCCTTCAGGGTTTGGTGGGTTTCGGGGAGGCGGCTGGTCAACACCGAACTCCTCAGCCAGGTTTTGTGCGGGATGGCCGGATGGCCCGACACCACACTGCCGGGGGCGGTGTCGCTGATGATGACCGAGCGCATGGTGGCACGGGTGCCGCGCCCCACCACCACGCGGTTGCTGATGGCAACCTGCCCACCCAACACCACCTCATCCTCAATTTTGACCCCCCCCGCGATCGCCGCCAACGCCGGAATAATGCAGTCTTTGCCCACTTTGACATCATGGCCAATTTGGTTCAAATTATCTAGTTTGGTGCGGCTGCCCACCCGTGTTTCGCCCACCGCTGGCCGATCCACTGCCGCATTGCAGCCCACCTCAACCTCGTCTTCTAAAACGGTGCGCCCCGACTGCTCCATCTTGAACCAGGTGCCATCGCCACGGGGCACAAAGCCAAAGCCCTCTGAGCCAATGGCCGCGCCGCTATGGATCACACAATCTCGCCCAATCTGGGTTTGCTCATGGATGACGCAATGGGCATGGAGGACGGTGCGATCGCCAATCACCACATCGGGATAAATCACCACATTAGGATGAATGCAAACCCCATCGCCAATCACGACCTCTGGCTGAATCACCACGTAGGCTCCGATCGACACCTCTCGCCCCAGCCGCACGCTGGGGTGAATGATGGCGGTAGGATGAATGCCAGGGGCAGGGCGAAAGGGTTGATAGAAAAGGGCGATCGCCTCCGCAAACAACAGCCGAGGGTTGCGCGAACCCATCCACACCAACCCGCGCTCCAAGGCCTGCGCCTGCAACTCGGCATCTAATGGCAAAATCAACCCCTGCGCCACGGTGCTATCCACAAAGCGCTGATATTTGCGGCTCTCAACATAGCTTAGGGTGCCCACCACCGGGCTTTCGATGGCCGACACCCCCATAATTTCGGGATTTCGATCAGGGCACTCTGTGAGGCTGCTACTGGCCACCGCCCCCAACCGCTGCACAACATCACTAAACTTCATTCCACAACCCACTCTCTGGGCAAAGCACGGTAAAGCACTGTCATCATACCCGCTCCTCGCCTTCTACAGATAATCCTAGATAAATGGATAATCCGTGGGTTTGGGGTCTGAGCTTGGAACGCAACTTCTACGGCTAAAACCCTGGGTTAAAGCTTCTTTTGAGAACTTTCTGAAAACCGTTTGAGAAGAACTTTCGAGAAATAGCCGTGTTAGAACTTTTTATGGCCAAAGTCACTTAGGCTAGGATGCCGCTGGATTGAGGACTGCCTTAATCGCAGCCCTTAATCGCAGCCCTCAATCCAGTCAAAATGCAGCGGTGGCAGATAACCTTGAACTTTGCACCAGCGGATTTCGACCGACCGACTTAGGTACTATGTTAAGCGCCGCGCATGTGTAACTTCCGCTCGATCAACAGTGAAGTGCCCCGGTAAGCCCGCACGACTGAAACGGGAACGTTGAACCCATGGATGAGTGCTTCAAGATGGGGGACGGGGTCAGTTCCGGCTGGAAGATAGGCATGGACATACTCATTTCCCTCGTGGACGTAGGCGATACGGATGGTATCATTCGCGTCTGGATCTACTCCATCCCCAATCACTGAACCGTAGGCGCTACCGCTCGCGAGAGTGTGAAAGCCTCGGTCAGAATCGTCATCCACCCATTGAGGAACCGTCTTTGATGTGCGGCCATAAATGTCGACGATAGCGGCGCGAACGACAGCGATTGCCTCATCAGCGGTGCTTACCGATGGGAACAGATCGTTCTCTGTAGCGTTGATATGAACGTAATTCTTGCGGGTACTCTGTAGCTTTTTTACACGTTGCCAGATTCCGGAACTCCAATCAATGGGTGAGAGACGCGAGTCCAATATTGCTTTGTTGAGGTTGTCCTTGAAGCGCATCCCTAGATCATTGACACCAAGGGCGTCCCCACATGCCATTTCTAAAGCCGTCCAGGCGGTCATTACTGTCCAACGTACGTAAGTTCCTCTGTCCCAATCGTTAAGGGCTTGATGTGCTAGCGCGCGGCCATGAAGTGCATCACTCCAAAGATGATGGTGGGGACTTTCGACAACCTTAGCGTGCTTCATCTGGCTTCTCGGTTGAGTGTACTTAACTTTAAATTTTTATGTATTAAAGCGACTGTTGAAAGGTCTTAATCGCATCTACATGATTGGTCATGTTGATACATCGCAACAACAAATCTAAGTCAATTCCTTTTACTTCTTCACTACTCGAAAGTTTTTCATAGGAGAGATCATTGCCCTTACTCCGCAGGTGATAAACCTCTAATACGCCATCTTCCCAAAACCACACTTCTGGAATTTTGAGTCGTTTGTAAGATTCCAGTTTATTAATGCCACCGCTAGTAAACACCACTTCGATCGCTAGGTCAGGGCGGCTCCGTCCTGGAGCCAGCTTATAGGACTCATCAGCCTCTCGCTTAACATTACCGGCTTCACTTTCGAGGGTCATTGAACCCGTCGGGGTGAAGTCAAATCCTGCCATTAATAGGTAAAGCTCTATCAGTGCAGCAATTCTTTTTTTAACGGTTTCGTGAGGTTCTCCGGGCATACGTCGAATCTCTAGCACTCCATCTAAGAACGAGAGTCGATAGCCGGGGCGGTCTAACAACTGCTCAACGGCTTTAAATTCTCTCCAGGTTAAGCCCTCAAACAATAACGGTTCTTCTTTTTTAGGGATAGCAATTGCAACTGGAGTCATAAAAATCTTCCTGTGAAGGACAAGCATATAGAGCCGTGTAGAGCGATCGCTTCTCCTATCCTATAGCAGTTGTTTTAGTGTCGGTTATTAGTAGGTTGAGTTGTTAGTAGGTTGAGTGGCGATCGCCCCCCAATACAACCAAACAACTGGGCACTCAACCTATCCAGCCATACGAACATCTGTGATTCTTTATCCCCAAATATAGCTACAGTCGCGAAGCTTGAGATCAGCCAGCGTCATGCCCGTGAAAACGGGAATCCATGGGGCGCATAACCCCAAAAGTGGATTCCCGCCTGCACGGCCATGACAGAGAATTGTCCTATGGAGCAGGTTGATCATGGCTATCGTTATAGGTCAGGAAGGCGGCGCATTCTACATGGGTGGTCTGCGGGAAAAAGTCGGCAGGTTGGACATGGGTGAGGGTGTAAAGGCCATCTTCGCAGAGCCGTTTGAGGTCGCGGGCGAGGGTGGCGGGGTTGCAACTGACATAGACAATGCGGGCGGGGCATTGTTGGCGCAAGGTTTCTAAAACGGCGGCATCGCAGCCTTTGCGGGGGGGGTCGAGCAGCACCAGGTCAGGCACTAGGTCGAGGGTCGGCAGCAGGGCTTCTACGGTGCCAGTGTGGACGGTGACATTCTCTAGGTGATTGAGTTGGGCATTGAGGCGGGCTTGGTCGGCGGCTTCGGGCTGCACTTCGAGGGCGATCGCCCTTTTGACCCGTTGGGCGATCGGCAGGGTCAGTGTCCCAATGCCCGCATAGGCATCGACCACGATCTCGGTTCCGGTGAGCTGTAACTGCTCTAAAATCGCCATCAACAAGGCTTCTGCCTGTTCGGTAAACACCTGAAAAAAGGTGGTGGGATGCACCCGAAACGAAAGACCGGCAAAGTCTTCTAATAAATAATCGCGGCCATGGATCAGGTGGGTTTCGGAACCAAAGATAGCATTGGTGCGCCGAGAATTGATATTCAGCGCGACACCGACGAGCTGGGGATGGCGATCGCCCCATTCTGCGGCCTGTTCTGCCAGCCCCGCAATCCGTTCCTGGGTCGCTACGAGGGTCAGCAGCATTTCCCCCGTGCGTCGCCCAATCCGTAGCCCCAGATGGCGCAAAATGCCCCGGTGCTGGGTTTCGTTATACACCGACCATCCCCGTTGCTGGATATCTTGCTTCACCGCCGCCAACAGCGGATCCAGCCGTTCGTCTTGAATGGGGCATTGATTGAGGTTCACCAGTTGGTGGCTACCCTTGCGGTAATACCCCACCTGCAACTGCCCCGTGGCCGAGCGGCTAATAGGATAGGTGGCCTTGTTGCGATAGTGCAGGTCAGCATTGGCCGCATCAGGAAAACCCGCCAGGGGCAGCATGGGGGCAACGGGCGGCTGCTCAAACCCACCCAGGCGCTCTAATGACTGAATGACATGGTTCCGCTTCGTTTCTTGTTGGAGGGCGTAGTCGATGTGCTGCCACTGGCAACCGCCACACTTATCAGCCACAATGCAGCGGGGGCGAATGCGATGGGGCGAAGGTTCTAGCAGCGTTTGCAGTTTGGCATGGGCCATATTGGGCTTAACATGGGTGAGCCGGGCTTGAATGCGATCGCCCACCACCGTCTCTGGCACAAACACAACACGCCCATCCCAGCGCCCAACCCCCTCTCCATTGTGATTTAAGTCACAAATTGTTACATCTAATAAAGTTCCTTGCTGCCACCCCCCGGTGGATGAATCCCTTGTGGGAGAAGGATTTTCAGAAAAATAAGCCATTCGGTTAGATTGTCCTCTGATAAAACTTTCTTCTAGTCCCGCGAATCGTTAAAATACAAACGATATTGAATTGCCACTCTCAGATCATCGCCATAATTATGAGTGTAGTTAGCCAGGTTATTCTCAGCGCCGACGACGAGCTTCGCTATCCTAGCAGCGGAGAACTCAACAACATCACCGCATTTTTTAGAACAGGAGAGCAGCGGATGCGGATCGTATCTGTGCTGTCTGACAATGAGAAAAAGATTGTTCAAGAATCCAGCAAACAACTTTGGCAAAAACGCCCCGACTTTATTGCCCCCGGCGGCAACGCCTATGGCGATAAGCAACGGAACCAGTGCCTCCGTGACTTTGGCTGGTACCTACGCCTCGTCACCTACGGCGTGCTTTCTGGAGACAAAGGCCCCATCGAAAGCATTGGCTTGATTGGGGTACGCGAGATGTATAACTCCCTTGGCGTCCCCGTTCCGGGCATGGCCGAAGCCGTTCGCTGCCTCAAGAAAGCCTCCCTTTCCCTACTGAGCGACGAAGATGCCACAGAAGCCGCTCCCTACTTCGACTTCATTATTCAGTATATGTCTTAGGCGATACAGGTCTTAGACGATACAGGTCTTAG
>Ga0105049_10000549_pt1 | contig 41723 bp, 39 predicted proteins | sample MAT06_FD_78087 | JGI IMG/M metagenome (GOLD analysis project Ga0105049, IMG submission 78087) | Freshwater microbial communities from Lake Fryxell liftoff mats and glacier meltwater in Antarctica - MAT-06 | ecosystem: Environmental > Aquatic > Freshwater > Ice > Liftoff microbial mat | place...
GCTCGCTGACTTCGGCATGTCAGGGGCCGCCGCTGCTGTCGCCGACGCGGTGCTCGGCATCTATCGTGAAGCGCTCTACGACGACACCCCGGATGTGGCGGGGGCATTCGAGGTGCACGTGCTCAAGCACCGCGCCACGATCAACACCTTCGCCGATCTGTACATCGAGCCCGGCGCCGGTCGGGTGGAAGATCTGATCGAGTCGTAACCGGCCCCAACCGACTTATCTTTGGCGGCTGACCCCCAACACGCAGACCAGACGGAGTTGCAATGGCCGGCCACAGCAAGTGGAAGAACATCAAGCATGCGAAGGCGGCGACCGATGCCAAGCGCGGCGCAGTCTTCACCAAGCTGATTCGCGAAATCACCGTCGCGGCAAAGGCGGGCGGCGGCGATCCTGGCGGCAACCCGCGACTCCGCACCGCCATCGATGCCGCGCGCTCGCTGTCGATGCCGAAGGACAACATCGATCGCGCCGTCAAGAAGGGCACGGGCGACCTGGAAGGCGTGGACTACGTCGAGATCACCTACGAGGCGTACGGACCAGGTGGCGTGGCGCTGATGATCCAGGCGCTGACCGACAACCCCACGCGCACCGTCGCCGACGTCCGCGCCAAGCTGACGCGCAACAACGGCAACCTCGGCACCTCGGGCTCCGTGGCCTTCATGTTCGATCGCAAGGGCCGCATTTACATGCCGGCCGCCGGCGACGAGGATGCCATGATGGAGATGGCGCTCGATTGCGGCGCGAGCGACTTCGCGAACGACGATGGCACCTTCGCGATCACCACCGAACTCTCCGAGTTGCACGCCGTGAAGGAAGCGCTCGAAGCGAAGGGGATGAAGATCGGCGAGGCGAAGCTCGAGTGGCTGCCGCAGAGCACCGTCCACGTGACGGGCGACGATGCGCGCGCGCTGGTGAAGCTGCTCGACGTGCTCGAGGACCTGGACGATGTGCAGAATGTCGAAGGCAACTTCGACATTGATGAAGCGGCGCTTGAAGACTGACCGCTGGGAGCAGCGTTGGGAGCCGCGCTGCTAGTCCTCGGCCTGGACCCTGGCACCGCCGTCACCGGCTTTGGCGTCGTGCGCGGTGACGGGCGAGGCGCCGCAACGTTGGTGGAGTGCGGCGTGTTTCGCACCTCGCCGCGCGATGCGCTCGCCGATCGTCTGGTCGCGATCTTCGACGGAGTCACGGCCCTGATCGCGCGACACGCGCCGGATGCGCTGGCGGTCGAGTCGATCTTCTACGCGCGCAACGTTCGCACCACCGTGACGCTCGGGCATGCGCGTGGTGTACTGCTGCTTGCGGGGGCGCAGGCTGGCGTTGCGATTCACGAGTATCCGCCGGCCGAGATCAAGAAGGCGATTACCGGCACGGGTGCCGCCACCAAGGAACAGGTGCAATACATGGTCAAGACACTGCTGCGCCTGAAGACGGTGCCGAGCCCGAACGATGCGGCGGATGGCGTGGCGGCGGCGTTGACCTGTCTGCTGGCGGCGCGAACCACGGCACTGCTTGAAGGCGCCGGACGGAGCCGATGATCACGCTGCTCGTCGGCACGCTGCTCGAGCGTGATCTGGCAAGCGTCGAGGTGCTGACGAACGGCGGTGTCGGCTACACGCTCGCGATTCCACTCTCGACCTACGAGTCACTCCCGAAGACCGGCGAAGCGGTTCGCCTGCACACCCATCTGGTGGTGAAGGAAGATGGATGGCAGCTGTTCGGCTTCGGGACGACGTACGAGCGCAACGTGTTCATGCGATTGCTCATCGCGAAGGGGTTTGGCCCACAACTGTCGCTGAACATGCTCTCCGCGCTGAGCGCCGAGCGGCTGATCCGCGCCATTCGCGAGCGCGACGTGGCGACGCTGCAGCAGGTGAAGGGGTTGGGTAAGAAGAAGGCCGAGCAGTTGATTCTCGATCTGGCCGACAAGGTCGACGATCTGCAGCGCGGGCCAGGCAGCGGCGCGAACACCGGAGGGGGCGCAGGCGTGGACGACGCGGTGCGTGCGCTGCAGTCGTTGGGGTACAGCGTGGCCGACGCCGAGTCGGGGATTCGGGCCGCGCTGGACGCGGGTGAGGGCAAGGATGGGGCGGCAGCGCTGATCCGGGCCGCGTTGGGCCGCATCGGTGCGCGATAGGGTAATCGCCGCCCGCCGCGGGTGGCGACACGTGACCGATCGTGGCGCTCCGGTGTTTCTTCGGGTAGACTCGTCGCTATGACGCGCGCCGAAATCACCACGCCCGAGGCCATGGACGACGACTCGCTGGTCGAGTTGTCGCTGCGTCCGCAACGACTGGCGGAGTTCATCGGCCAGCCCAAGGTCAAGGATTCGCTGCGGATCTACATCGATGCGGCGCAGGCACGGAAGGAGCCGCTGGATCACGTGCTCTTCTTCGGTCCGCCCGGCCTGGGCAAGACCACGCTGGCGGAGCTGATCGCGCGCGAGATGGGCGTCAACATTCGCACCACCGCCGGCCCCGCGCTGGAGAAGCCGGGCGATCTGGTTGGCACGCTGACGAATCTGCGCGAAGGGGACATTCTCTTCATCGACGAGATTCATCGCCTGCGACCGATCATCGAAGAGTTCCTCTATCCCGCGATGGAGGATTTTCGCGTCGACATCCGGTTGTCGGACGGCCCCAAGGCGCAGACGATCACGATGCCGGTGGAGAAGTTCACGCTGATCGGCGCCACGACGCGACTCGGCATGCTCACGGCTCCGATGCGCGCGCGCTTCGGGATCGAGCAGCGGCTGAACTACTACCCCACGGCCGATCTCGAGCAGGTGGTCCGGCGTACGGCGGTGGTCTTGAATTGCGAGATCACCGACGATGGTGCGCACGAGCTGGCGCGACGTGCGCGCGGTACGCCTCGCGTCGCCAACCGACTGCTGCGACGGGTCCGCGATTATGCACAGGTGAAGGCGAACGGCGTGATCGACAAGGCCGTCGCCGATGCGGCGCTGGAGCTGCTCGAGGTGGACTCGTTCGGGCTCGACGACATGGACGCGCGGATTCTTCGCGCGATCATCGAGAAGTTCGAAGGGGGGCCCGTGGGGCTGAAGACCATCGCCTCCGCCGTCGGCGAAGATGAAGGGACGATCGAGGAGGTGTACGAGCCGTTTCTGGTGCAGAACGGATTTCTCCAACGCTCGCCGCGTGGTCGGATGGCAACGGCGATTGCGTATCGGCATTTCGGGTACACACCGCCGGGTGATGCGGTTGGGCCGCAGGGGACATTGCTCTGACGTCGGCGAACGATCCGTGCACCGCTTTCCGTCTCAGCTGCAGCCTGCGGAAGCGGCGCAGAGTCGCCGGCACAGTGCGGGCTCGGCGTATGCAGCACCCGCAGCGCTGGCGTTCCTTAGATTCGCTGCGGTGAATACTCAACGCACCCCAGACGGCTCTCGCGTCTCCGACTACGACTTCGAGCTCCCCGACCACCTGATCGCGCAACAGCCGGTGGCGCAGCGGGATGGCAGTCGCCTGCTGGTCGTCGACCGGGCAGCGGGCACCATTGCCCACCGACAGTTCCGCGACATCCTCGACTACATCCCGAGTGGCGATGCGCTGGTGGTAAACACCACCAAGGTCATTCGCGCACGCCTCCTCGGCACGCGCCCCTCCGGTGCGCCAGCCGAAGTCCTGCTCCTCAAGGCACTCGGCGACAATGTATGGGAGGCCATGGTGCAGCCGGGAGCAAAGTTGCAGGCGGGAAAGTTTGTGGCAATAGCCGACGATTTCCGCGTCGAGATGCTCGAGCCGACCGAGCGCGGTACGAAGCTGGTACGACTGCACGCGGAAGGCGGCGTGGCACACGCCATCGAGCGGTACGGACACATCCCGCTCCCCCCGTACATGACGCGAGCCGATACGGCCGACGATGCGTCGCGCTATCAGACCGTGTATGCCGAACAAGCCGGTTCGGTTGCGGCGCCCACGGCGGGGCTGCATTTCACTGACGACGTACTCTCGCAGTTAAGCGAGAAAGGCGTCTTGCGTGCCGACGTTCTGCTGCACGTTGGCGCGGGAACGTTCCGGCCGATCAGCGTTGACGATCCCACCGAACATGTGATGCACGACGAGTGGTATCAGGTCACCGCAAATACGGCACGCGCACTCAACGGCGTGAAAGCAGCCGGTCGCAGCGTCTGGGCGGTCGGGACCACGTCGATGCGCACGCTGGAGAGCGCGGCGGCCGAAGACGGAACGCTGACGGCAACGGAGGGGACGACCGACATCTTCATCTACCCGCCGTATCGCTTCAAGCTCGTCGATCACCTGCTGACGAACTTTCACCTGCCGAAGTCGACGCTGGTGATGCTGGTGGCGGCGTTCGCCGGCTACGACCTCACCATGCGCGCTTACCGCGAAGCGATCGAGCAGCGGTATCGGTTCTATTCGTACGGCGATGCCATGTTGCTGGTGTAGTCACAATCGATGATGCACGACTGTCTCTCGATTCGCGCGAGGTTCAGGCATCGGTCAGCTCGAGGTTGGCAGCAACCATAGTTTCAGGGATGCCCAACTTCTCCTTCCGCACCTCCCACGACGCCGGCTCAGCCCGACTCGGTTGGTTCTCCACGCCGCACGGGGTCGTCGAAACGCCCGCGTTCATGCCGGTGGGGACGCACGGCACGATCAAGGGGCTGAGTGTCGAGGAGGTTGCCGCCGCGGGCGGGCAGATGATCCTCTCGAACGCGTATCACCTGTATCTGCGACCGGGCGACATGATGGTCCGCGCGCTGGGCGGGCTGCATGCGTTCACGCGCTGGGACGGGCCGATGCTCACCGACTCAGGTGGCTTTCAGGTTTTCTCGCTCTCGAACCTGCGCACGGTGAGCGAGGAGGGGGTGCTGTTCCAGAGCCACATCGATGGGTCGAAGCACGAGTACACGCCCGAGAGTGTGATGCGCATCGAGCGGAACATCGGCGCCGACGTGATCATGCAGCTGGACGAGCTGATTGCGGGACAGGCGGATGTGGCGTCGAGCAGGGCGGCGATGGAGCGGAGTCTGCGGTGGTTGGATCGCTGCCGGGTGGAGTTCGACCGGATCAGCCGCGAGGGTCGGGGGGCCCCCCCCCAGTACGAAGTTCCGGCCGGCGCCCCACCAATGGCAACCCAGGATCCCGCCACCGACATCATTCCACCGCACCAATCCCTGTTCCCCATCATCCAGGGCGGCACCCACCCGGCCCTCCGAATCGCCTCCGCACGTGGCATCCTCGAACGTGGTGACTGGGACGGCATCGCCATCGGTGGCCTCTCCGTCGGTGAGTCCAAACCCGACATGTACGCCACCCTCGAAGTCGTGGACCCTGTCATCCCGCGCACTCTCCCGCGCTACATGATGGGCGTCGGCTTCCCCGATGACCTCGTCGAGGCCGTCCGGCGGGGCGTCGATCTGTTCGATTGTGTCGCCCCCACCCGCATGGGACGCAACGGCACCGGCTTCACCAACGACGGCAAGGTCCAGGTGCGGAAAAGCAGCTTCCGCCTCGACCGCCGCCCACTCGTCGAGGGCTGCCCCTGCCCCTGCTGCACGCGCTACGATCGCGCCTACCTCCGACACCTCTTCGTCAGCGAGGAGATGCTCGGCCTGCGCCTGCTCTCGCTGCACAACGTGACCTTCCTGATCACGCTCATGAGCCGAGCGCGCGAAGCACTGCGCACTGGCACCTTCGAGAGTTGGAGCGCAGACTGGCTTGCCCGCTACCGCGCTCCCCAAACCGCCACCACCTGACGCTGCTCCTCCGGGCCGACGTCAGCCGAACAGAACGTCCGCCACCCGTGGGATCGAGGCAATCACCACGAACCGCGTCGCACGCCCGGCGAACGATGCCGCCAGGAACAGCCACAACGGCATGCGCACGAGGCCCGCGCCGATCACCGCCAGATGGTACGGCGGTAAACTGACCACGGCGCTCGAGACCAGTGCCGAGACGCCGAACGTCGGGTGGCGGTGCAGGAAATTATCGGCCAGATCGAGGTGTCGGCGGAGCCATGGCTGCCGCACTCGATGCTGCTGCGTCGCCGCCCAATACCAGACCAGCTTGCCCGCGACATGACCGGCGGTCATCACCAGCACCAGGGGCAACACCAGAGCCTGCGGACGGACGCTGGCGATCGCGAGCACCAGCAGTTCCGCCGCGCCGGTCGGAATCGCGCCCATCACCCACCCCAGCACGAGAGCGGAGACGAGGGCGCCGCCGGGTGTTGCAAAATTCCCCAGCGTGTAGCCGAGGATGCGGATCTGTTCGACGGAATCGGCCATCAGCATCGCTCACCGTAGCCTCGGCGCCGGCCTGACGGGAGTGCCCCGCCGACCCGCGACTACGGCCCGGCATCGAAAACCGCATATCTTTCCGCATCATCCCGCAGCGTGATGCGCCAGACGCGCTCCACTGCAGGCCCTTAAACGCGATGCGCCGCACCGGCATCGTCGCGCTCACGCCATGCCGCCCCGTTCCAGATGACATCCACGCCGTTCGCCACCCTCGCGCTGATTCAATTCCAGCTCCCCGGCGGCCAGCTCGCCGCGCCGCTGCTCATGTACGGCAGCATCTTCGCCATCTTCTATTTCCTGCTCATTCGCCCACAGCAGCAGCAGCGCAAGAAGCACGAATCGGCGATCCTCGAACTGAAGAAGGGCGACCGTATCGTGACCGCGGGCGGGCTGATCGGCGAAGTGCAGCACATCAAGACCAGCGCCACCGCAAGCCCCGACGATGAGATCACCGTCAAGAGCGGCGAATCACGACTGATCGTCGAGCGCGGTCGAATCGCCAAGATCACCTCCGGCGCAGGCACCAGCTCGAGCGCGGACAAGGTCGCCTGATGGCACTGCTCGACATTCACGTCATCGGGAGCCCGATTCTGCGTCGCGAGACGCAGATCGTGCAGCAGATGACCTCCGGGCTGCGACAGCTCATCACTGATATGTTCGACACCATGTATGCCGCCAAGGGCATCGGCCTGGCGGCGCCACAGGTCGGGCGCATCGAGCGGATCGCCGTCGTTGATGTCGAGAAGAATCCGATCGCCCTCATCAACCCCGTCATCACCATCAAGTCGGGCAAGAGCAGGCGCGAAGAGGGATGCCTCTCGATTCCGGATATCCACTACGACGTGGAGCGCGCCGGTAAAGTCACGGTGAACGCGCTCGATGTGGACATGAAACCGATCACGCTCGAAGGCAGCGACCTGTTTGGCACCTGCCTGCAACACGAGATTGATCATCTCCACGGAAAGCTCTTCCTCGATCACCTCTCCATTCTCAAGCGCCGACAGGCAATGCGAGAGTGGGAAGAGGAGAAGGATCAGTACCCCGAACTGATTCGCCGTCTGACCCCCGAAGTGATCGCGCGTTTGCAGGCAGAGGAAGATGAGGCGAATGCCGAAGAAGCGGCCGACCGCGCCGCCGACCGACGCTGATGCTCCTCAAGAGCTGACGTCGTGCGCATTCTCTTCTGGGGTACTCCGGAGTTTGCCGTCCCACCACTCGAAGCGCTTCTGGGCGAAGGCTTCAATGTGGTGGGCGTCGTGACACAACCCGATCGCCCCGTTGGGCGTGCTCGCGAACTCACACCGCCGCCGGTGAAGATCGCGGCATTGCGTGAGGGGTTGCCGGTGTTGCAACCCGAGCGACCGCGCGGCGACGCCTTTTTCGCCGAGCTCACTGCACTCGGTGCTGAACTCAACGTGGTGGTGGCGTATGGGCACATCCTGTCGACGGCGGTGATCGAACATCCATCGCGCGGCACCATCAACGTTCACGCATCGTTGCTGCCTCTGTTGCGCGGTGCGGCGCCGATCGAGACGGCGATCAGGCGCGGCTTCAGTGAGACTGGGATCACGATCATGCGGATGGTGCTCGCCATGGACGCCGGTCCGATTCTGCACACCGCGCGCGTTCCGATCCTCGCCGACGAGACAGGGGGTGAGCTGCGCAACCGCCTCTCCGAAGTCGGCGCGCAGGCGCTGATCGAATCGCTCGCGCTGATGGACCTCGACCTGCTTCCTGAAGTCGGGCAGGATCATGTGAATGCCACGTTCGCGCCCAAGATAGAACGCGACGATGCGCGAATCGACTGGCAGAAAGGAGCGCCCGAGATCGCGAATCTCATCCGCGCCTACGATCCACGTCCGGGAGCGTTCACCACGCTGCGTGGCGCTGACGTGAAGTGCTATGGTGTGCGTCCATCGCTCATGCAGACCGCCGTCGATGCGCCCGGGACTGTGCTGGCCATCGACGACGACGGGATGCTCGTCGCCTGCGGCGAAGGCACGGTGCGCATCGTTGATGTGCATCCGTCCGGAAAGCGACGTCTGGCGGCGCGCGACTGGGCCGCCGGCCGCGGCGTGTCATTCAACGACCGGTTCGATTCAGTCGCCACGTCGGCGTCGTGATTCACCGGACCGTGCCCATCCTCCACGCCATGACCAACGATGTGGTGCTGGCGGATCCGGGGTTCGTTGCAGCGGCGACCGCCGTCATGAAGGCCTGCCGATCGCGCATCGCGATTCATCTGCGCGCGTCGAGCACCACCGCCCACCGGCTCCTCGAGCTGGCACTCGAGCTTCGAGTCGTGAGCGAGGTCACGGGGAGTTGGATTCTGGTCACCGACCGGGTCGACATTGCGATGGTTGCCGGCGTCACCGGCGCGCAGCTCACGTCACGGTCGATCCCAATCACCGACGCGCGGCGTATCGCCCCGACCATTGCGCTCGGTGCGAGTGTTCACGCCACCGCCGATGCGTGGATGATCGCGCACAGCGGCGCCACGTTTTTGGTCGCGGGCGCGCCGGCGGGCTCAGAGGGCGAGGCGGCGGCTGACCCAATCTCATTCGTGGAGCGGGTGGTCGAGGCGGCTGACGGCTGCCCCGTGATTGCGATCGGCGGCATGACACCGGAACGCGTCACCGACTTGGTGCGCGCTGGTGCCGCCGGTGTTGCGGCGATACGCGGTATCTGGCTGGACGATGCCGAGGGTGCCACACGTCGCTATCTTGCCGCATATGACGAGGGATACCGCCGATGACGCTCGCGTGACGGTCGCCGCAGCGGGTTCTCGCGGTGGCGCATTGATCACGGAGTCGCGCATAGCCGCCGCCGAGATTCTCACCTCGCTGCGTGGCGGTACGCTGCTCGACGCCGCTTTCGAGCGCGTCACGACAGCACTCGACCCGCGCGATCGGCGTTGGGTCCAGGAGCTCGTCTACGGCCTGCTTCGATCGCGCGGCTGGATCGACTCGATCCTCGCCCCACGCATCACCGGCGGACTGGCACGCCTCGACGCGGACCTCGGCGACCTGCTGCGGCTGGGCGCCTATCAACTGCTCTGCATGGGCAGCGTACCGGCGTACGCCGCGATCGCACAGACGGTGGAGCTGGCCAAGCGCCGTCACGGTATTGGCGCCAGCAAACTCGTAAATGCGGTGTTGCGTCGCATCGACCGGGAACGTGAAATGCCGGCCGTCGCCACGCCGGAAGGTGCCGCTGAGGCGCTCGATCGCAATCACGATCTGACCGAGCGACTCGCCGTTCGCGTCAGCCACCCGCGCTGGTTGCTGGAACGATGGGTGCGCGCGTGGGGGCGCGCCGCAACGGAGCAGCTCACCGCGCACAACAACAACGACGCCCCAATCATCGTGCGGCCCTTCGGACTCTCCCGTACGGAGTTGGCGGAAACACTGCGCGAGAGCGGCGTTGAAACGCTGGAAACCCCGCTCTTCTCCGACGGTCTGCAGCTGCCGCCGGGCGTGGCGCTCACGCAGCTTGGTGCCTTCCAGCGCGGCCAGTTGTGGGTGCAGGACGTCGGGAGTGCGCTGGTGGTGCAGTACGCGAACATCCCGCGCGATGCGATCGCGGCCGATCTCTGCGCCGCGCCCGGCGGAAAGACGCTCGCGATGCTTCAAGCCGGTGTGCGCGTGATCGCGAGCGACCGGTCCGCCACGCGTCTCGAACGACTGCACGCCAACCTCGCGCGCATGCACGCCACCAACGTGGACGTGCGGGAAATGGATGCCACATCGCCAACGCTGGAACCGGTTGACGCGATCCTCGTCGACGTTCCCTGCACCGGCACTGGGACATTTCGACGTCACCCCGACGCCCGCTGGCGCTTGCGAGTGAGCGATATTGCGCTCCTCCCCGTCCTGCAGCGCGACATTCTCGCTGCGGCCAGCAGCTGTGTGAGGCCGGGTGGGTTGCTCATCTACAGCACCTGTTCCCTGGAGCGCGAAGAGAACGATGCGGTGGTCGAGGACTTTCTCGCCAACGACGAAGCATTCGTGCTCGAACCGCCCGCCGCTGGTGTCGTCCCCGACGCTGTGATGGATGGTGGCTACCTCCGGGTACTCCCACAGGCGCACGGCGTGGACGGAGCCTTTGCAGCGCGACTGCGGCGAGTGTGATGACCCCGACGGTACGCACCGGCAGATCACGTTTCTCCTGGCTTCGCTCTCTGCTCGAACGCTTTCCGTTCATCAGCACCGCCACCATCGGATTCACCGTCGGGTTCTGCGCCATCGCGCTCTGGCTGCTCCCCGGCACGCTGCTGAAGGGAGAGTCCACCGTGCCCAACGTCGTCGGGCTGCTGTACGCCGATGCGGCCGCGCGACTCAGCGCCGCTGGCTTCGCCGTGAAGCAGGGCGAGTCGCTCAATCACCCAACGGCGCCAAAATCCTCGGTACTCGGCCAGATACCGGCACCGGGCGTGAAGGCGGCGAAGGGAAATGAGATCACGCTCGATGTGTCGCTCGGCGCGAAGAAAGGCACCGTGCCCGATCTCGTCGGCCTCGCGCGCGAGGAGGCGGTCAATGCACTGCAAGCCGCGGGGTTCGATGCGCCAACAGATGTCGTCGAACGGCTCGATGCCCGCCCGCGCGGCGAAGTCCTCGCCTCCACGCCCCGCGCGGGCACGCTGGCGCTCCAGCCATCGTCGGTACGCCTCACGATCAGCGCCGGCCCCAATGCCATCGGCGTCCCGTCACTCATCGGCATGCCCATCGAGGATGCGCTGGCGCTGCTGGGTCAACTCGGATTGACCACCGGCCCTGCACGCACCGATGCGACCAGTACACAGCCGGAAGGCTTTGTGAGCGCACAACGTCCCGGCGCCAACAGTCCCATCGCGCCCGGTGGTGCCGTCACGCTGACGGTGTCGCGCCCGGCTGCCCCGCCGGACAGCGCCGCGCCGCGATAGGGCGCACGGCAACAAGACCCGGACCGCAACACAGCGCCTGGCAGCGCCGCGCTCGTACCGCAAAGCCCTGCCCGACCAGAGTATCTTTCGCGCATGACTGTCCGCATCGCCCCATCGCTCCTCTCGGTCGACTTTGCCCGCATGGCCGATGATCTCGCCATGATCGAAGCCGCTGGCGCCGACTGGTTGCACGTCGACGTGATGGATGGTGTCTTCGTACCGAATCTCAGCTTCGGCGTGAAGGTCATCGAGACGGTGCGCAAGCTCACATCGCTGCCGCTCGATGTGCATCTCATGACCGTCGAGCCGGAGAAGTACTTCGACAGCTTCGCCAGGGCGGGCGCCAACGGGTTGACCGTGCACGTCGAGACGGCGCCGCACCTGCACCGGCAGTTGATGCGCATCAAGGAGCTTGGGTGTACCGCCGGCGCAACGCTCAACCCGGGCACGTCGCTGGAGTCGGTGCGCGAAGTCGCGAGCGACCTCGATCTCCTGTTGATCATGTCCGTCAACCCGGGCTTTGGCGGTCAGCGGTTCATTCCCCAGTCAGTGGACAAGATTCGTCGTGCACGCCAGCTGCTGGATGGCGCCGGAAGTTCGGCGATTCTCGAGGTGGATGGCGGCATCACTCGCGACACGATCCGGGACTGCTACGAGGCGGGAGCATCGACGTTCGTCGCTGGCAATGCGATCTTCAGCGCCGCCGATCCCGCCGCCGAGGTGCGCGTGTTGCGCGACCTCTGCCAGCTGGAACCCGCATGACCGCCGGCCAGCAGTGGCGCGTCGTGGCCGCCATCGTCACCGTGCTCGGCGGCGCGCTCTGGTTCGGGTCGTACATGTTGAAGGATGAACTGGTTGGTGTGGACGTCGGCTCGAAGGCGCCGAACTTTTCAGGTGCAACGATCACCGGAACCGTCAGGTCCAAGTCACTGGCCGATTATAAAGGCAAAGTGGTACTATTGAACGTCTGGGCGACCTGGTGTGGCCCATGTCGGACGGAGATGCCCAGCATCGAGGCGTTGCACAAGGCGCTCGGCCCGCAGGGGCTGCACGTCGTCGCCGTGAGCATCGACGATCCCGGGAAAGCGGATGACATCCGCAAGTTCCTGAAGGACTTCGGGCTCACCTTCGAAGTGCTGCATGACTCGACGCAGGCCATTCAGGGGGCGTACCAGACCACCGGCGTCCCCGAAACCTTCATCATCGCCGCCGATGGCACGATCCGCAAAAAGGTGATCGCCGCCGCCGACTGGAACAGTGCGCCGAATCGGGCCCTGATCACGCAGCTGCTCAAGGACGCGGGGCCGTAGGCAATTCCCGTGCGTATCCTCGGCATCGAAACCAGCTGCGACGAGACTTCCGCCGCCGTGCTCTCAGGCGCCGGTGACGCGGTCACGCTCGAGTCACTCGTGATCCTCTCCCAGGACATTCATCGGGTGTTCGGCGGCGTCGTACCCGAAATCGCCAGTCGTCAACATCTGACCGCGATCATGCCGGTGATCGATCAGGCGCTCAAAGACGCGAACGCAACACTCGCTGATCTGGATGCGATCGCGGTCAGTCACGCGCCAGGCCTCGTCGGCGCCCTGCTGGTGGGCGTCGCTGCGGCCAAGGGCCTGGCGATGACGGCCGGGATTCCGCTGGTTGGCGTCCACCACCTCGAAGGACACCTCTTCGCGACAAGCCTCGAACACGCCGACGCCGTACCGCCGTTCATCGCCCTGCTGGTGAGCGGAGGCCACACCATGCTCCTCGATGTGCCGGCATGGGGCGACTACGAACTGCTCGGCGCCACCCGCGACGACGCCGCCGGCGAGGCGTTCGACAAGGCTGCGAAACTGCTCGGCCTGCCATATCCGGGGGGTAAACACCTCGAAGCATTGGCGCTCGAGGGCGACCCGCATCGCTTCCGTTTCACTCGGCCGATGCTGAGGCGAGATCAGCACCTGGGGGACGACGATTACTTCGATATGTCGTTCAGCGGGCTTAAGACTGCCGTGATGATGTCGGTAAAAGCGTCCACCAATCTCAAAAGTGACGCCCCCCACATCGCGCGAGGATTTCAGGACGCGCTGACCGAAACGCTCGCAGAAAAGACAGCACGAGCCGTCCGGGCGAGCGGGAGCATTCGCGTGGTGCTGGGAGGAGGAGTCGCCTGCAACCGCTCGCTGCAGGCGGCGCTCGTGGATCGATGCGGACCGGCCGTCGCGGTGTTGGCCCCATCCCCTCGGATCGCGACCGACAACGCCGCGATGATCGCGCGTGCCGGGCTCTTCCACGCTGAGCGCGGCAACTGGGCGGCGCTGGATCTCGCGGCCACCTCGTCCGCGTTGATGCCCGGGATCCGTCGCTCACCCCGCTAGTCCATCAGTCGATTCCAGTCCGATGGCCGATCGTCCGTACCAGTCCCATACTTGAACCATGCGCCTCACGGTTCACCTCCCACGCTGTCTCGCGACAACCGATCGAGCGGTCTCGATCGGCGCACCGGTGTGGCTGAGTGTCGCCTGTGGGCTCGCTTTGACGACCGGTGTCGGTGCCCAGCCCAGGCCACGCGAGATCCGCATCGATGTCCGAGACAGTCAGGGCCACGCTCTGCACGGTGCGCGCGTCGATTTTCCACCCGGCAGCGAAAGCGCCATCACCGACTCTTCGGGTAAGGCCTATGCCGTCGTACAGGCGGACAGCACCCTCACCATCATGGTGCGCAAGATCGGGTTCGAGCCTCGAGCCGCGCGCTTCCCGATCGGTGCGAGCCCCGGCTTTGTCGTGCGAGTTCGACTCGGTGCTCTTGGCGCCCGGCTACCCGAAGTCACGGTCACGGCTGACTACCCGGGCGAGCCGTGGCGCTCGGCATACGAGGAACGGCGCCGACGTGCCAGCGGTTCTTTCCGGGATCGTGCCTTCTTCAGTGGTCGTGAGCCGCAGATTCTGGACGATTGGTTCAACGGTCTGCCCGGCGTGCAGATGACGTCGAGAGGACTTCGCGTCTCTCGATGCCCGCGGCTGGGCGTATGGATCGATGGGATGCATGTCACCGCACCGGGAATGTCGGCCGGCATGGCCCTCATGCAGCTCACCGCGACCGACATCGCGGCCGTCGAGCTCTATCGTCTGGCGCAGCAGCAGGCGCAGTTCAGTGATCCAAACCTCGAGGACTGCTCGTTGCTGGTATGGACTCGAAGCAGGTAGCATCGTCGCGACACGCCCCCATCTCCGAACCGCTCATGCTCAGCGCACTACGAATCATTGCTCGCATCGTCGTCGTTGCGGCGGTGTCACTGTTCGCCATCCATCCCGCTGCGTCGCAGGCGAGTCCACGTGAGATGCGCGTGGAGGTTCGCGACAGATCTGGCAAGCCCGTGCCCGATGCCACCGTCTTCTTCTTCCTGACCGGCGACTCCACGCGAACCGATTCCACAGGGGCGGCCAGTATCCGCGTGATGGCCGACAGCGCGATCAACATCACCGTCCGAAAGATCGGCTTCGAGGAGCGCAACGCCCGCTTCGTGATTGGCGGTGCGCCGGCCTTCAACGTTCGCGTGGCGCTGGGCGAGGCGGGCCAGCGGCTGGCCGAAGTCGAGATCAAGGACAGCTATCCGGGCGAGCCGTGGCGTCCCGGCTTCATACAAAGAAAGAAGCGTGGAGGAGGCCAGTTCCGCGATATCGCGTACTTCCCCGGCGGCGTGCCCTTCAGCATGAACGACTGGTTCAACGGCATGAACGGCGTGCGCACCGGCGGCGGCTCGGGCGCCGACATCGGCTTCTCGCGCTGCCGGAACATGGGCATGTGGATCGACGGGCAACACGTCACGTCACCGACGAGCGGCTATCGTGCCGCGCTCCAGACCGTGCCACCCCTGGATATCGCCGCACTCGAGCTCTACACCTCCAACACCCCCGCGCAGTTCACAGGTCAGGGCGAAGACTGTTCGCTGCTGCTCTGGACTCGACTGCGGTAGCGGAATCAGCGGACCGCAGTCGTGTTCCGGTGCACGGGATTCAACCCTGCGGGGGTCCGGTCGGTGAGCGATTCCATGAACGCCGCCGCTCGCTCAAGAAGGAGCCGTCCGGAGTCACCGACGTGTTCCGCGCCGTGATCGTCGGCTGATTGGTGCCGATCGTGTCGTTGCTGTCGTTGCAGGCCGTGGCACCAAAAGCCAGTGCGCTGGTTGCCAACACTCGCGAGAGTGAATGACGCATGAATGCAGTCCCCAATGAAATCGATTGTGTGGTATCGCGGTCCGCTGAAAGCGTGACCCGACAACAATCGGTTCTCATTGCAACTGCGGGACGACAGATCTGTCACAGCGCGACGACGGATACGTGCCGATTCAACGATGGGAATAGCGAGCGATGTTCTGCAGTGTCTCAGCGCTCAGACGTGACACGCGCGATACACACCGTCCGGTTGACTCAGGCCTTGATTCCTGCAACGCCTGTTTCGGTCGCAGGCACCGTGGTCTCACACCCGCACCCTGATGCACAGCCCGCGCTTTTTGGCGCGCGCGCCGCAGCGATGGTGCGCCAGACACGACGGCCTACGAAAGCAACTGCGGTCAGAACGAGCACGGCAACAATCACCTGTTGTGTCATAACACTCTCCATTCAAGCAAAGCCCAGTGCGCGTCCACCCTGATACACCGCAAACGCCGCCCCGTACGCCAATGCGAGCATGTATGCGAACTGAATGGCGGCCCATCTCCAACCGATCCGTCCGCCACCCGCTTCCCGCACCGTCACGGCGACGGTGCTGATGCACATCAGGGCATACACATAGAACACCATCAGACCCAGCGCAACGAGCGGCGAATACTGCAATCCACCGGTCGTCGGATTGACCTCCGCCCGCAGACGTTCGCGCAGCGCCATGGAGGTTTCGTCGACGTCGCCAACCCCGTAAATCGTTCCCATCGTACTCACGAACACTTCACGGGCGGCGAAGCTGGCAGCGATCGAGACACCGATCTTCCAGTCATACCCCAGCGGCTTCACCAGGGGTTCGATCACCTTGCCGATATGCCCGAGGGCTGAATTCTCGAGCTGCACTTCGTACGCCGCCGCGGCACTCATTTCCGATGGCGTGGCGGTTTTCGGGTAGGTGGCGAGCGCCCAGAGAATCACACTGCAACTCAGGATCACCGTCCCTGCGCGGCGCAGAAACATCTGCGCCCGGTGCCAGACGTTCAGCAACAGCGTGCGCAGATTCGGCAAACGATAGGCCGGCATCTCGAGAATCATGGGACGCACGGGGCCGCGCAACAGTGTCCGCTTGAAGAAGGCGGCCACGATCAGCGCCGTCACCGTACCCAGGAGATACATGAACAGCATCGTCAGACTCTGCAGGCTGAACAGCCCACCGAGCACGGCAACCGGTGGCACGAAGGAGCCGATCAACAGCGTGTACACCGGCAGTCGCGCCGAACAGCTCATCAAGGGCACGACCATGATGGTCGCCAGGCGATCCTTGGGCTCCTCGATCGTGCGCGTGGCCATGATCGCCGGTACCGCGCAGGCGAAGCCGCTGATCATGGGAATGAAGCTCTTCCCGTGCAACCCGACGCGTCGCATCAGGCGATCCATCAGGTACGCCGCCCGCGCCATGTAGCCGCTGTCTTCGAGGATGCCGATGAACAGAAAGAGCATCGCGATCTGCGGTAGAAACACGAGTACGCTGCCGACCCCGCCGATGACCCCATCCACCAGCAGGCCTCGCAGATCGCCCTCGGGCAGAAGTGCACCCACGCCATCGCCGATGCGCGCGACCACCCACTCCACCGCAGTCATCGCCGGTTGCGCCCAGGTGAAGATGCCCTGAAACACCAGCACCATCACGGCGATGAACAGCACCGGACCCCACGCGCGATGCAGCACGAAGGCGTCGATCCGGTCGCTGGTCGTGCGCGTACCGGCGTTGTGGTTGATCACCGTCCGGGACACGACGCCCTGACTCCAACCGTAGCGGAGTTCAGCTTCGATGCTTCGCGGATTCATCCCCGCTGCGGCAATCGCAATGCGCGCCTCATCCACCATTGGTGCAATCGCCGAACGCGCATCGCCGTACCACGACTCCAGCTTTGGAACGGCGAGGAGCCTCAGCGCGTCATGCGCCGCCAGGGCGTCCGTTGCGCCATGCCTCTGCAACATTTCCACCAGCGGCGCCAGCGCCTCGGCGATCTCCGGTGCAAGCACGAATGGTCGCGTTGGCAGCGGTAGACCGAGCACCGTGACCATCGCCTTCGCGAGCACATCGAGCCCTTCGCCGCGCGTCGCGATCGTCGGAATGACCGGCGCACCGACTTCGTGTATGAGCGCGACCGCATCGACATCCACGCGCGCCGCTGCCGCCGCATCGATCTGATTCAGCGCCACGATGGTTGGCACGCCCAACTCCAGCACCTGGCTCACGAGATACAGATTCCGCTCCAGATGCAGCGCGTCGGCGACGACCACGACAACGTCCGGCAGCGGTTCACCACCGGTGCCACGCAGCACACCAAGCGCAATCTCTTCGTCCGGGCTGGCGGGTGACAGGGCGTAACACCCAGGCACATCCACGATGGTGACGCGCTCGCCGTTCGGCCCGCGCATCGCACCTTCCACCCGCTCGACCGTCACACCGGCAAAGTTGCCAACGCGCTGACGCATGCCGGTGAGGGCGTTGAACAGCGTGCTCTTTCCCGTGTTCGGATTGCCCACCAGCGCCACGCGAATCCGGCGCTGACTCACCGGAACCGGTGCCTGAATACCGGAGGGAGGAGCAAATGAGGTTGACATCGGTTGTCGGTGCGGCGCGAGCCGCAGGACGCTCAGCGCGTCGGGAGAACTGTGATGCGAGCGGTGATGGCCGGGCTCAGGGCCAGCCGCGATCCGCGCACGTCCAGAAGCATGCAGTGGCGCGCATCCACCACGCTCACACTCGCTCCCTCCATCAACCCCAATTCACGCAGCCGGCACGCTTCGTTCTCACCGCACCCAAGCGACACGACGGTAGCCGACGCCCCCGCCACACAATCGCCCAGGCGACACGCCAATGGCGCGCGGGAAGCACTCGCGGGAAACGTCTCGACAACTGGCAGGGCGAAAGCAGGCACGGTTGTTTCTAGTTGAGAATGATTCTCAGAAGCGTGAAAGAAGAATACACCGCTCTCTCGAACTCGGCTAGAGCGCAACGGCACAATGCCGAATAATCTGCTCCGGATTCCCCAGCCGTCTCAGCCGCCCTGCCCTTCCAGCACGACGACCGCCCCCGCCACCTTATCGGAGTGGGTGAGCGTCACATGTATGACGGAGACGCCCAACTCAGCCGCACGTTTTGCCGCCCGGCCGTGCAGAAGGAGCAACGGACGACCGTCCAGGGGGGAGTTGGCGACTTCGATGTCCTGCCAGTGGATGTGACGTGCCTCCTCACTTCCGGCGAGCGCCTTGTACGCCGCCTCCTTGGCCGCGAATCGGGCGGCAAAATGCCGAGCCGGTTCGCCGCGCCGATCGCAGTACGCGCGCTCACCTGCCGTAAACAGCCGGGCTCGACCGCGCTCGGGATGACGCGCCAGCAGGCGGGCAACGCGAGGGATATCGGCGAGATCCATCCCGATGCCACAGATCACGTTGCGGATCCTTCATTGCGGGGTCGGTTGATCAGCCGCCGCCAGAGGGCACCCTTGGCGCCGCGCGAATCACACAAGACCGGCACGAACAGGGCCCACGCCTCGTCCGCTGCCCGAAAGGTGCGCTGCACGCAGTCCGTCCAGCGGCGCCAGGTGTGAAACTGCTGCGCCTCAGGTGCCTGCCGGAGCCGAAGGCCAGCGTGCTCGAGCTGCCGCAGCGCTGCGGCGAAGCCGAGGCCCAGCTGCTCCAGCTCAGCCACCAATGCGCGTCGGTCGGCTGGGTCGGCGAACCGTTCAGTGGCCCATTCGGCGTACACCCACTGCGCATGACGCTCGAGCCGGTCGGCATCGAACGCCCGGCGCTGCGTCTCGACCGTCCGACTCTCCTCGGCAATCCGTCGCGCGTCGAGCAGTGCGTCGAACCATCGATCGTGATCCGATCCCGGTGCGCTGCGCTCCGAACCAAAGGCCCGCAGGGAGAGCGTCTGGGCGGGGAAGACACACACGGCCGCCTCCAGCCGATGTCGCAACCCTTCGAGATGCGGCGAGTCGTACAACACCACTGCGCCAGCTTCCGTGGCGTACAGTGTCAGCGCGCCATCGAGATAGCTCACTCCATCCAGCATTGCGACGGTCAGATCGATCACCTTGGGTTCGGCCGTGTCGTACGCAATCCGCAGCGCACGACCATCCAGCTGGACTGCGGCGTCGTAGTCCAGCGACCGATCGTCCCACGCACCGCGCAAACGGGCGGCGATCAGGCCATCCCCACTCAACATCACGCCGCGCGCTCTTCGGCGACAGCAACGATCGCCGATACCACCGCCGCCGTATCGAGCAGATTCGTGAACACCGCCAGCGGGTTGAACGGCATCAGGTCTGCAGCGCGGTACCGTCCCGTTTCGACGCCGATCGCACGTGCACCGATCGCCTGACCACAGGTCAGGTCGTGCGGCGTGTCACCAACGATCACGATCCTCGATCCCGGCAACGCTGCGCCAATTCGCTCAGAGGCCCGTGTCTGCGCGATCGCCGGCAGCTCCGGTCGTGTGAGCGCATCCGATCCGTACGCACCCACCACGAATCGCTCCGGCACGATGTCCACCGCGCGCAGCTTGAGTGCGGCGGCAAGGGCAATGTTTCCGGTCAGCAGCCCGAGCATCACATCGTCGTGTGCATCGAGCGCGTCCAGCAGCGCATTCACGCCGGGCAAAAGCTCCACCGTGCCAGGTGTCGTGGTGATGTCGCGCTCGAGATGCAGGAAGTACGTCGTCAGCGCGTCCGTCATGCGACTGTCGATCGCGGCAGACTCCACGCCGGCGAGCGTCCCGAGTTCGCGGATGATCTGGGGGTCTGTCTTGCCATCGAAGGGATGATCCTCCGGTCCAGTCACGCCGAACACATCACGCATCGCCTGATGCACACAGCGTCGGCCGGCGCCGTTGGCGAGCAGCAGCGTGCCGTCGATATCGAGCAGTACGAGGACGGTCATGCCGTGCGCCGCGCCAGCAGCAGGCCGCCGGTAATGCAGAGAAAACCCATGAGTTGCCAAATGGTTGGACGATCATTCTGAAACTGCCACGCCACCAGAATGGCGACAAACGGCTGGAGATTCGCGTACAGCGAGGTCCGTGTCGGACCGAGTCGTTTCAGCCCGTAGTAGTAGATGGAGTAGGCGATCACGATCGCTCCGAGTCCGGAGTACGCCATCGCGGTCCACGTGCGCCAACTGAGCGTGAACCACTCAGTGCGAAGCAGATCCGGTGCAGTCATGGCGACCAGCGGCACGAGACCACCAACGAGCGTGATCAGCGTGAGCTGCAAACCGTTCACCCGTTGCGTGAGCGGGCGCAGCAACGTGGCGTACACGGCCCACGTCACCACGGCCAGTGCCAGATAGACGCTGCCGATCCAGCTGCCACCCTGGCCAGGCGTCGCATTGTCGCCGAGCATGACCATCGTCACACCGATCACAGACAGCATCACCCCCGACACCAGAAATCGCGTCATCTTCTCGGTACGGGTCGCCCAGCCGAGCAGCGCCAGCGCGGCGGGCGATGCGGCGAGGATCAACGACGCCGATCCCCCGCGCGCGCGCGAAAGCCCCTGCACGAAGAGGTACTGATAGAGGCCGTTGCCGATCACGCCGTAACCGAGCAGGCGCAGCGTATCTGTGCTGGACGGCCAGGGCTTCGGTGCAGAGAAGGATGCGATCAACGCCAGGACGAGCGCACCCAGCGCCAGACGCGAAGTGTTGAACGCGAGGCCGGGCATGTGTGCGGTGCCATACTGCACTGCAAAGAAGTTGGCGCCCCACAGCGCTGCCATCAGGAGCAGCAACAGATCGATGGTCCCGAACCCCGGCGCCGGTGGCGGCACGGCGATGTCAGCCTGGGATGCGGCGACGGCGGGTTCTGGGGCAACGGTGGACGTCATGGATCGGAATCTAACGCTGTCTGGATGGCTTCCGGCGCATGCCACAATTGCGTAGGATGCCTCCATGCAAGTTCAATTCGCACTATTCGCCGACGCGGCGAACGTTTCGCAGGAAGGGAAGCTCAACATTCTCGGTGTCTTCGACGCCCTGCAGGTTGGGCAGCTGCCGTCGCTGCATCCGAGGGCGACGTTCGTGGTGCGGATCAAAGCCGTGGCGGAAGATGAAGGGCAGCACGGCGTAAGTCTCGTGTGGACGAACCCCGGGGGAGACCCTCTCTGGTCCTCGCGGGGGGAGCTGACGGTCGGCTCACCGCCGCAAGGCACGGACGGGATCGATGTGCCGCTGCTGGCAGTCGTCGATCTTCCGCTCGATACGCCCGGCATCTACACGATGATCGTGGCGGTCGACGATGTGGAAGCGGCGCGGACCGCCCTGCATGTGAACAAGGTGTTGGAGTCGGCATTGCCACTGGCACCGGCAGCACCGGCGGGGCTGCTGTCGTAGCCTTCAGACAATGCGTCGCGCGCTCACGAAACGTTCGCTGAGCGCGACCACGTAGGCGTCGTCGGTGTCACCAAGCCACTCCAGGGCGAACCCTCCGCGACCGATGGCGATGTGCGCCATCCGGTCGCCCGCCAGCGCTATGCCGACGTGCGTGATTCGCCTGTCGTCGCGATCGGAGAAAAACAGCAGATCGGCCAGTTGCAGCGCCGTCCGCTCCACCGGTGCGCCAACCAGCGCCTGCTGATGGGCATCGCGCGGCAGCTGCACACCGTGCACGCCATAGATGGTCTGGACAAAGCCGCTGCAATCGGCTCCCCACGGTGTGATACCACCCCACTGATACGACGTCCCCTCGAACCACTCCACCGCTGACTGCGCAATGGCATCGGGGGCGGTGGCAAAGTGCTCCTCCATCTGGTTGAGCGGTACGGTTTCGCCATCCACGATCTCCTCATCGAGATCGAGCCATGCGCCCAGCGGCAATGCCCGCACCCCGTGGCGTTCACTCCGCGCAATGACCCCCATCGAGACGCGCGGCACGTAGGTCAGGGCAAAGTCCGCCGATGTGCTCGCGACCACCGGCGACTCGTCCACCAGACGCATGAAGTACCCGTCGTGCATCCACCCTTCGTAATCGTCCATGCTGCGGATGCGATGCCAATGCCCGTCACGCGTCTCCAGCACATACACCGGGTGGCCCGCCAGGCGCTGCGAGACCTGTACCGAAGAGACGCTTGGTTCGGCGAACACTGGTGCGATCGCGCTGCGCACAAAGGCGTGGCCAATGATGGAATCGCTCATGGATGACTATCCGTGCAAGGGGTACGACACTCTACACCGAATCGTCGCCGAAGAGCTTCAGTTTCGCAATCAAGGTCATCCGGCTGATTCCGAGGCTGCGCGCTGCATGTGTACGATTGCCCCGAAACAGCTGCAGCGCCCGCAACAGATGCCAGCGTTCCAGATCTGCCAGCGATGCCGCGGCCGCTGGAGCTGCAGGATCCGCCTGATGCAGCGAGAGTCGACGCGAGGTCACCGCTGACTCGCCACGGGCGCGAAGCTGAGCCAGCGCCAGCACCGCTTCCAACTCGCGCAGATTCTCCGGCCACGCAAACGCACTGATCGCATGCAGCGCCGATGCATCGAGCGCTGTCGGAAGTTCGGCGTCACCGTCGGCGGTCTGCTCCAGCACCGCCGTCGCCAATGCGAGCAGATCCTCTGCGGTGCGATCGGCGAGCGATGGCAACAGCATCGGCCAGGCGTGCAGACGGTAGTAGAGCTGCTCTAAAAACGCGCCGGCCGTGACCTGCGCCACGATATCAGCCGTCGTGGTCGCCATCAGTCGCACAATCGGTCCGCGAGTTCCGGTGAGCTGGTCGAGCAGCACCTGCGCACTCGCCGACAGCTGCTCCACATGCCGCACCAGCAACGTCGACCTCGGCGCCGCCAGACGCACTGCATCCCGCAATCCATCGTCGCTGAGCGCCCTTGCCTCGACGATGACAAACGGTTGGTCCGCCAACTCCGACGCACGGTGAATCCGCTGTGCGAGGTACCGCTTCCCCAGCCCACGCGCCCCCACCAGCAGCACCGGTCGTGAGATATCACGCTCGAGCTCCGCCACACGTGCGACCAGCGCGCGCATGGTCACACTCGGCCCACTCAGCGGCAGCGGCGCTGGCTCGATCATCAGTACTCCCACTTCCGCGTGATATCGAGACCGAACTGCTGCGGGGTCGGGACGAAGTTGCGCGCGTTCACGTTATTGTTGCACTGGAGCACGTTCGTCGGCGGCTCGAGCCCAACCGAGGCGGTTATCCACTGACTGAAGCGGTACTCGAGCTTGGCGCCGATGGAGTTCACCAGCGGTTGATTGGTGCTCACCTGACTGGTGCCAAAGAGCTGACACAACCCCACAGTGGCGCGTACGAAGGTGCGGCTGCCGAGTTGCACGCCGCCGCCGAGTCGCGTGCTGGCGAGAACCGATGTGGGGCCGAACTGCTGACCGCTCACGCCGCCGGCAGTCTCGATCTGGAATTGATCGAATCCGAGCGCACGCGCCACGCGATCGCCAAAGTAGCTGCCGAGTGTCGGCAGCAGAACACTGGCTGTCTGGTTCGAGTACTGATCCGCGGCCATTGTCACGGCGAAGCTCGGGCGCCCGGTGAACAGATAGCTGATCGCATCCGACTCGGAGAGCGCCAGACTCGGATCCGCGCTCCCAAGCTTCAACGTCGGCGCCACCAGCGTTCCGCCGATCGTGATGCGCACTGGAATGTCACGGTCCTGACGTGTGTACTGCCGTACGATGTTCACCGCGGTGATGTCGAGAGTCGGGTTGAGCTCCGGTTCGCCGAAGAACTTCAGCGTTCCGCGCTCCACCTCGAACGTGCGCTGCACGGCGCCAAAACCCAGATTCAGGCGATACGTGCCTCGCTCAGCGAGGAGTGTACCGTCCAACGCGAGCTGGACGCGTGACGAGTCGAGACGCGATCGTCCCAGCGTGACGCCCACTTCGCCAGCCAGCTTGATGTTCGCCTCCGCCGATCGGAGCCACACGTTGTTCCCCATCAACAGCCGCACCTCACGCACTTCCAGATTGCGCAGCAACGGAGACGGTGCAGACGCCAGCAACGATCGACCTTGCGATGTGGTCGTGTCGATGAGCGTGTAGAACTCCGGGTCGTCGATCGACACGAGATTCTTTGCGACGCCCAGCTCGGGAATCGTAATGTCGCCGGTGGGGATGGTCACCGTGCCAGTCAGCACGGCGCTGCGTTGCGTGCCGCGAAACTGCAAACCAGCACCGTCGGTCGACACCTGGAGCGTGGCGATGCGCGGACGATCGAGGATTCGCAGATTGGTGGCCTGAATCGCCAGATCGAATGACGGATCATCGAGCGCGGCGAACCCGATCTTGCCGCTGAGAATCGCCGATCCACCGCGCGTGCCGGCCCCGCTCACTGTGAGTCGAGGCAGCGACAGGCTGTCGCCGGCGAATCGCAGCTCACCATCCATGCCAACCAGCCTGACGCCCAACGGGGTGATGTAGCTTTCCCCGTTGACCATCGAGATGCTGCCGTTGAAGCGCGGTGCACGCACCGATCCCCGCAGCTGCAGCTCACCCGTCAGCGTGCCACTGGCGTCGCTGATCGCGGATGTCGCCGCTTCGAACAACGCCAGCGGCGTACTCGCCAGTGTCAGCGATCCCGTGATCGGTGCGTCGCGCCTGAGCGTCGGCAGCGCGTCGAGCGTGGCGGTGAGCGGAACCATGACACGCGCGGACAGCAGAGGAGTTGTGCGACTGCGCTCGTTCAGCGAAACGTCGCCGCGAAAGCTCTCGTCCGCATACGCGCCCTGCACACGGGCGTCACCGAGCGCCGTCGTCCCAACCGTCATGCCGCGCGCGAGCGCCGTGAGCTGTGCCGTCGGCGCTGTGCGCGAACCCGCCACCTGCAGCTGCAGGTCGAGAATTCCGCCAAGCGGTCGATCGCGCCGCGTGATCCAGCCCAGATCGCGGAGCGAGATCTGACTCCCATCCACTAGTACTGAGATGGCGTCGCGCGCCGGAACTCTCGCTGTCACGCTGAGGCGCGCCACGCCCGTGTCGCCAAACACCAGCGAATCGATGGTCGTGACGCCCGAAGACCGGGTCATCGTCGCCGGCGACCGCAGCGCCCACCGCGTGCGCGGCCCGGCAGCGAACAGCGATTGCAGCGTCGTGATCAACGAATCGCCCGCGCCACGGAGCGTCGCAGCGAGTCCCATTCGCACGCCGCTGTCGGCGCGCGCTTCAAGACTGATCGTGCCATCGCGGGCCGAGCTGAACCGACCGACTGCTGACACAGCGGTGAGCCGCACCGGCCCCGCTGTGACGCTGTCTGCGGTGAGGCGCAGTTCGCCGCTCGGCACGCCGCGAATCCACGCCCCTGTCGCGGTCAGGTCGGCGACGGAACCTGTGAGCGCGTTGGTCATCAGGTCGCGCCCGGAGAGTGTGGCCGTGACGCTGAGCGAGTCGAGGCGGCCCGAGAGACGACTCCTGAATGAGGCAGTACCGCTGAGCGAATCGGGCGAATCTGCGGAAGCCTGACTGAGCCACGGCCTCAGGCCACCGAGGGAGTCGGCCATGACACGAATCGTCAGCGAATCGCTTCGGCCCAGGCGCAGACCGAGTCCGCCGGAGGCACCGATGGTGAGTGAGGGTGAGAGCACGCTGAGCGAATCCACCAGCGCGATGCCGTCGCGAAAGGTGAAACGGGCTGTCCCCTCAATCACACGGAGGACATCGACCCGTGAACGATCGAATGCCAGCGCGAACCGTCCTTCGAGCGTCGGCAGCGAGTCGCCGCGGAGATCGACGTCCGCCTTCCCGTTCAGCAGCGTGACGGGTGCTGTGGAACGCTCGAGCAGAGTGCGCAGATCGATCCGCTCGAATGCCATCTGACCCTTGAGCGCATACGCGGTGGGCTCGATGTCCACGATCCCGCTCCCGCTGATCGAGCCGGCGGGCCCGCTCAGCTGTCCGGTCACTTCGAGCGCATCGATCGTCCCCTTGAGTGTGATCGGGCCAGTGAAAATTCCGCGCAGCGGCATCATCGCGTACGAGTTGCCGAGCATCGTCAACGAAAGCGGGTCGGCGGTCAGCTGCATATCGTAGAACACGTACTTCGGCTCGAGCTTGATCCGACCGGCGCCCGTCACGTGCGAGAGCGGTGCGCTGGTGCCGTCGTCGTGAAAGATGTTCATGTCGCGCAGATGCAGGTCGTACCAGAGCGAGTCGAGCACGACGCTTCCACGCACAAATCCGTTCACGCGTGCGAACTCGCTGTTCAGGAACCGAGGGGTCCGCAGGTCGGCGCGATCGACGTTGACCGTGAATCCTCGAAATCGCGTAAAGGCCGGATAGAGGATATCGAGCTGTCCGGTGCCGCGGCCTGCGGTCGAGGCCCCCGGCACGTTCGCATCGCGAAAGCTGAAGCGCATGTCATCCACGTCAAAGCGGTGCAGCGGACCACCGCGCGCCTTGACGGTGCCGGTGATCTGTCCCCGCCACGGATACGGAAACGGCACGCCGTTGAACTGTCGGAGCAGTGCAAAATCCAGCGGATCGGCGCGCATGTCCACATCGGTCAACGTCACCACCGGACCACCCACACCCCACGTCATGCGGCCGCGCAGGCGCGAGTCGAGGCTGCGCGCATCCATGTTGCTGATCGCGTACTTCAGAACATTCAGATTCGACGGATCGTTGCGGATCAGCAGGTCCATCGTGCCGCCGCCCTGCGTGGGGAATGTTTCGGTGAGCCACGCGATGTCGCGCATCGCGACCTTTTCACCGCGCACGGCGATGTCGTAGCGTACCGGCAGATCGCTGCCCCACGTGAGCTTCCCCTCGGCGGATCCCGACGATCCGGGCAGCTCGAAATGCGGAAGCCTGAGCCAGATCGAATCACCCAGCCAGCGAAAGTCGCCGCGAACCTTGTCGAACCGAAACGGGGGATCGAACTCCGTGAACCCCATCGAGGTCACCTGAAACAGTCGGCCGAGCGTGTCGGGCCGCGCCATGCGAACGTGCGAGAGCGCGATGCTCCCCTCTTCCCATCGCCAGGTGCGAACGAGCCCGCGCGGTGACCGGCGAATCTGCGTACTGGTCCGGGCGAGGTTGAATGCAATCGCGCTGTCGCGGCGCACCCCTTTCAGCGAGTCTGCCGGCGCCCACGGCATCGTGAGCAGAAAGCGACCGCGCGTGAGCGTGACCGAATCGAGGACGATGAATTCACCAAAACTTCCCTTGGCGAGCGGCGCGCCCTTTGGTCCCTGCGGGAAGATGTGCTTGTAGTTCCAGTCACCGTCGCGGTACTTGATGATCTGCACCAGCACGTTGTCAATCACCAACCGCTGCACGAGGATGCGACGGTCGAGAAAGTCGCGCGGATCCCAGCGCACGGTGGTCTTGCCGGCGGCGATCATGACCACACCCGCGCTGTCTGCAATCTCGAGCGAATCGAGGGTGATACCGGTGAGAATCGGCCCACTGATCCGGCCGAGGTGCAAACGCCCTTTCACGCCCGGCGCCATCTGATTCACGACCAGACGACGCAGCCATCCGCGTCCCACCTCGGTACCGGTCACGAAGAGCACCGAGCCGACGGCACCGAGCGCCATCAGCGCGACGGTGATCAGCCCTGCGGCGAGTACCAGTCTGCGGCGCCGGATCATCGCGTCAGAACGCCTGCCCGATCGCGAAGAAGAAGGTGAACGGGCCCAGCGCGCCACGGTTGCGGGTTGGTGCATACGACCCGAGGCAGCTGTCGTACGCGACCTGCACCACGCGCGGCGTGCCATCCGGCCCACGCTCCTCGACCGCCGGAATACCGTTGCCGGGACTGACGCAGAGCAGATCCTGCTTGCCGTTGGTGCGCGGGAGTTCGTTGAAGTAGGCGGCGCCCGAGCGTGGATCGTAGTTGTTGTAACCGAAGTCCAGCCGGATCACGCCAATCGGCGAGAAGATTCGCGCGCCCAGTCCGGGCGTGACCCGCAGGCGGTTGTCGCGCAGACTGGCGTCCTTGGCACCGCGGCTCCACGTCTGACCGAAGTCGGAAAAGAGTGTCCACTGGAGCAACGTCGGCAGGAACGGGCTGCGAAGACGCAGTTCGACGTTCCCGACCGCGACCGTGTTACCGCCCACCGGCACGATGCGAAATGGCTGCACCGCCGGATTCACCTCGTACGAAAAGGTGTCGCCGCTGATCGGAATGCGAATGAATTGCTGCGCCACCGACGTGTCGGGACTGACGACGTACGCCACGGGCCCCAGTTCGTTCTGCCGAAAGCCGCGCACCGTGGTCGGGCCGCCGGCGTACAGCCGCTCCTGCGGTGGCACCAGTCGATCGTTGCTCCCAAAGACGGTGCCCAACTGCACCCGGACAGCGAGTGTTGCCCCCAGCCCAAGGCCCCAGAATCGGCTGGCATCCAATACGGCGCTGCTGAACTTGAAGGCGGAGTCGGCGAGCGTGAACTGCGACGCGTGCCGAATGGCGAGCCGCATAGACGATCCATGCCGCGGATTGATCGGATCATCGGTCCGATCGCGGCTGAAGTTGGCGCCGATCACGGCCAGTCGTCGCGTCGTCTCGAAGACCCGACGATCCTCAGGTGCACACCGATTGAGCACAGAACAGAACAGCGCGGGCTGCGCTTCGGTGCGCCCGAAGCTCAGGTCGTACGCCAGCGTGACGGGAATGCGGCGCGCGGCCTGTAACGTCACGCTGGCGATCGCGCCAATCGGCGTCGTGCGGCGGTACGCCTGAAACTCGCCACGCACCTCCGAGTAGAGCGTGAGCTCCGGGATACGCAATCCGCCAGGACCAACCGGCGGTCGCAGCGTGGCACCGACGTAGTAATTCAACCGGTCGCTGTACGGATCCTTCCCGTCCGCAACGGCGCCGCACAGCGCATCCGCCCCCTCGAAGTCCAGCGGAAGGCCAACCCCGATCTTGCTCAGCCGAGCCGTGAGTTCGAGTCGGCGGGCACGGTTGAGCAGGTTGCGGTTGGTGTACAGCAACCCGGTCCGAACGCAGTCCAGGGTACCGAAGCCGGCGCTGACACTGCGCGTGTGCATGAAACGCTCGGCGATATTCACGATCACATCGACTCGTGCAGAGTCGGAGGTGCGGGAGAGCGAGTCGAGGAACCGCGGCTCGATGCGCACCTGCTGATAGGCATCGGTGAGATAGAGCGCCCGCGTCGCGCGCTCCACATCGCTCTGCTCATACCGCTGCCCGCTGCGCAATCCCACCAGACCGCGCACCACGTCAGAAGGGATCTCCTGCGTGCGTCCTTCACGCGGCACCGCAGTCACGATCACGTTGCCGATGGTCACAAATGGTCCCGGCTTCACCGTCAGCTCCACTACCGCCGTTCGGCGGGTGCTGTCGGGCGTACCGCGTACGACATCGGTCGCCAACAGCACCTGCGCGAAAGGATAACCCACATCGGCCAGACGTCGGCGCAGCGTATCGCGACTCTGCTCAAGCCGATACTGATCGAACGGCTGCCCACGCGCACTCGCCAGCCCGCGCGTCAGGCGATCGCGCTCCGGGATCTGTTCCACGCCAGCGACACGCAGCGTATCGATCGTGGTCGCTCGCCCCTCACGCACCACGAAGCGGAGACCCATCGTTCGGCGATCGCGCTGCACGACGGTATCGATCTGCACATCGGGGTAGCCGCGCCGGCGATAGTAGATCACCAGTCGCGCCCGATCGATCGCCACCAGGCCCGGGTTACCGCAACGCCGCACGCCAAAGACGCCGCCGATCACGGCGAGCCGTCGCGACACATCGGACGCGGTGAGCGCGATGACCCCCGCCAACTGGCCACCCGTAAAGGCCCGATTACCCTGAAAGGTGAGCGACCGCACTTCGAGCTCTGCCGGATCGCACGCGTCGCGCTGCGCGTGGACAACGTGCGGAGTGACGATCGCACCAATGCACAGCGCCACTCGGTGCAGTCTGCGCAACAGACGGCGACCCTCACCTGTGCAACGGTGTAGCGTGATGGAGAGATGGCGCGGCAGTGTGCAGACCGAGGGAACGATTGGCGGTACCGCGCAACAGCGCACGGTGGAAACGGTTGGCACCCCGTATGAACCGGTCGTAAGTTCACGGTATCGGGCGCCCCTGTCAACGACGTACACGCTTTCACGACAACGGGTTAGCTCACTTTTGGCACGCGCAGTCCCACCCGCGTTCTCCCCCCTCGACACCACCCCGATGTCCCCCCTTCGCGCTCGAGTGCTGCCGCTGGTCGCGGCGACCCTGATCACCGCCTGCGGCGGCGCTGACAGCGCACCGAAGCGCGCCGCAATCGTCGACAGTCGCGACACGTATGACCCGCGTTCGTTCGATCCCGCTCTCTCCACCGACGTGCCGACAGGACGCGCGGTGGGATACGTCTTCGAGGGGCTGACGCGCTTCTCCCCCGATGCACAGGTGGAGCCCGCGCTGGCATCGTCGTGGACGGTGTCTGGGGATGGCCGCATCTGGCGATTCACCCTGCGCCGCAACGTGAAGTTCCATGATGGAACGAGTTTCACCGCGCAGCATGTGATCGCCAGCTTTACCCGGGTCCTCGACCCAAAGACGCGTGGCGGCCGCGGATGGCCGCTCTTTCCGATCGCCGGCGCCAGGGATTTCGCGGCCGGACGGGCGTCGTCGATCAGCGGGCTGCGCGTCGCCAACGACAGCACGGTGGAGATCACCCTCGCCGAACCGTTCGCGATCTTCCCCAAGCTCCTGGCCATGCCGGTGGCGGCGATCGTGCCCTCGACGATCCCCGCCGACTTCGGCGAGAAACCGGTCGGCACCGGTCCGTGGAAGCTGAGCGAGTGGAAGCACGACGACTTCGTCCGCTTCATTCGCAACGATGCGTATTGGGGCGCCAAGCCGCTTCAGGACACGCTGATCGCACGAATCATCCCCGAACCGAGTACCGCGGTCGCCGAATTCGAGTCGGGGAACGTGGACATCCTCTACATCCCGGAGGCGGAAACGCGACTGTGGGAGCAGACGGAGGAGAAGAAGGTGCTGCTGCAATCGGCCCCGGTGCTTCGACTCTGGTATGTGGCGATCAACTCGACGCGGGGCCCGTTGGCCGACGTCCGGGTTCGCCGCGCGATCAATCATGCGATCGATACGAAGGCGATCCTGACGCAGCTGTTGGGCGGACGTGGGCGTCTGGCGGCCGGCGTGATCCCACCGGCGCTGGATGGATCCGACACGACCCGTGCTCCCTACGCGCACGATGTTGCGAAAGCCAGACAGCTGCTGGCCGAGGCGGGCTTTCCAAATGGGATCACGGTCAGGCTCTGGTGTTCGCAGGACGCGACACAATCGCGCGTCGCCCAGGCGATTCAGGGCTATCTGAAGCAGGCAGGCATCACGGCCGAACTGGTGCAGCGCGAGAGCGCGAGCATGCGCGAAGCGGCGCGGAAGGGCGAGGCCGATCTGGTGTTGAAGGACTGGTACGCCGACTATCCGGACGCCGAGAACTTTCTCTATCCGCTGCTGCACTCAGCGAACGCCGGCGTGGGAGGTAACGTGAGCTTCTTCCGGGATTCGACGTTCGATGCGGTCGTCTCGGCGTCCCGCCGCGAAACCGACACGGCGAAACGGACCGCACTCTACGCACGCGCTGACAGCATCGCCTTTGCGCAGGCGCCGATGGTATTCATGCTGTTCTACAGCGAGATGTACGCGGTGCAGCCGTGGCTCAGGAACTGGAACGCGCCCACGATCTTCAACGGGCAGCGGATGATTGGGGCGCGCATCGACCGCACGAGACCGTGACCTTCCTTGCCCGCCGCCTTCTGCTCGCCATCCCGACACTGGCGGGGGTGCTGATCGCGGTCTTTCTCCTGCTGTATGTGGCGCCGGGTGATCCGGTGCAACAGATGGTGGGCGAACGCGCCGACAGCGTCACCATCGCCCGACTGCGCGCGGAACTGAAGCTCGACGAGCCGCTTCCGGTGCAGTTTGCGAGCTATGCGAGTGGCGTGCTGCGCGGCGATCTTGGCCGGAGCTACATCACAGGTCGCCCGATCGCACAGGATATCCGCGAACGCTTTCCGAAAACGGCGCAACTCGCACTCGCTGCGATGACGATCGCAATTGTCCTCGGCATCGGCATCGGTGTCCTGGCGGCGCTCAATCCTGCTGGGCGATTTGACAAGCTTCTGATGGCAGCCACCTACCTCGGTATCAGCTTCCCGGTATTCTGGGTGGGGCTACTGCTGATTCTGATGTTTTCACTGACGCTCAAGTGGCTGCCGCCTAGTGGCTACGGCGGCGGCCTGGTACTCATTCTTCCGGCCCTCACACTCGGCTCGCGCAGCATCGCCTACCTGGCACGCATCACGCGCACGAGCATGTTGGATGCAATGAGTAGCGATCATGTGCGCACGGCGCGCGCCAAGGGTCTCTCAAACGGCGCCGTGGTACTGCGCCACGGACTGCGGACAGCGCTGATCCCGGTCGTCACGGTTCTCGGCCTCGACGTCGGCAGCTACCTCACAGGAAGCATTCTCACCGAAACGGTCTTCGGCTGGCCCGGACTCGGGCGCTACGTGGTGAACGCGATCTCGCGCCGAGACCTCCCGGCGATCCAGGGAACGGTGCTGTTCCTGAGCGTGGTGTTCGTACTGGTGAATCTTCTCACCGACCTGGCCTACAAGCGCAGCGACCCGCGCCTGGGCTGACGCCTGTCACCAGGCGATCGGCTCAGTGATTTCTCGCGGGCTCTCTGACTGCTGGACACAGAACTGCTGGACGCAGAACTGCTGGACGCAGAACTGCTGGACGCAGAACTGCATGCAGCAGGGCGCCTCCGAGACCGTCGCTGCTCAGCGTGCGTATGCTTTTTTGGGGGAACAGCTCGCCCAACGACGTCCCGATTCCAATGCACTTTACCAAAGCACTCTGCCAGTGATTCAGCACGACCGCAGCGCCGCGCGAAGCAGTTCTGCGTCTGCAGTTCTGCGTCTGCCGTTCTGCGTCCAGCCGTTCTGCGTCCAGCCGTTCTGCGTCCAGCCGTTCTGCGTCCAGCCGTTCTGCGTCCAGTAGTTCTGCGTCCAGTAGTTCTGCGTCCAGTAGTTCTGCGTCCAGTAGTTCTGCGTCCAGCAGTTTCGTTCCTGTCGATTGGCCAAACACGAAAAGCCCGTTACTCCGCCGTCTGGCCGAAGATCGCCAGATTCGACGAGTGCCCGGGACTCACCTTTTTCTCCGGATAGATCCAGTGAACCGCCTGATTCACAGCCGTCGCCGCTTCTCCAAAGCCAACTGAAATCAGTTTCAGCTTGCCCGGATAGGTCGTGATGTCGCCCGCCGCGTAGACACCCTCGCGACCCGTCTCCATCTGCGACGTCACCTGGATCTCATCCTTCTCCACGTTCAGGCCCCACTCCGCCAATGCACCGATATCGCTGACGAAACCCAGCATCGGAAGAATCACATCGACGTCGATGGCGCGCGTCGTCTTCTCTTTGGTCGCACGAATCACTGCGCCATTCAACTGCTCGCCATCCAGCGAAAGGATGTCGTGCAGCTCGTGGAACGTCAGCACCTCCGTGCGATCGCCACGTGCGGCAGCGGCGAGGACGTCGTCCACCGTCGCCTGATGGGCGCGAAAGCGGTCGCTCCGGTGGATCAGCGTCACGTGCAGTGCACGCGGACGGAGCTGCTGCGCCCAGTCGAAGGCGCTGTCGCCGCCACCCACGATCAGCACGCGCTTGTTCGTGTATCGCGCCGGGTCCAGCACCACATCGTCGATGCCGCGGCCGTACCACGGGTGCGAGACCGTCTGCGGCAGCTTGCGCGGCGTGAAAGCGCCGATGCCACCCGCAATCACCACCGATTTCGTCGGGAAGTCGCCATCCGTCGTGCGCACCACGAAATGCCCATCGACCTCGTCCAGCCCCGTCACCGTGCGATTCAGATGCAGCGGATTGCCAAATTGCGCTGCCTGGTCGCTGAGGCCTGTGACCAGATCCTTTGCCAGAATGCGCGGGAAGCCCGCCACGTCAAAGATCAGCTTTTCCGGGTAGAGCGCCGCCAGCTGACCACCCGACTCCGGCAACGCGTCGATCACCTGTGCCGACATACCGCGCAAACCCGCATAAAAGAGCGCATATAGCCCAGTCGGGCCAGCGCCAATGATCGTGATGTCCTTCAGTTCGTGAGTCATGATGGATGAAAGCTCTCAGCCCCCGGCCGGTGCCGAAACCCCGCCGAGCGATCCAATCGTGCTTCCACCCCCGTTCGAACGCCTCAGGAACGCCCCAGGAACGCCTCAGGAATGCCCCCCGCTGGCTCGGTATCGCTAGTTTTCGCGGCATGTCATTCAAGATCTACACACGCACCGGCGACAAGGGCGACACCGGCCTGTTCGGCGGCGGGCGCGTCGCCAAGGACAATCCGCGCGTCGAGGCGTACGGCGACGTCGATGAGCTCAACGCCGTCATTGGGATGGCGCGCGCCGTGGAGTTGATGCCCCGCATCGATGAGGTGCTGGTTCCCGTTCAGCGCGACCTCTTCTCCATCGGAGCCATCCTGGCCACCCCCGACCGCGAAAAGATGGCCGAGCAGCTGCTCAAGGCGCGGATCGATGAAGAGCGGATCGAGGAGCTCGAGCGCGCCATCGACGCCGGTGATGCGGAGCTCGAACCGCTCAGGAGCTTCATCATGCCGGGTGGCACTCCGAAGGCCGCCGCACTCCACGTCGCGCGCACCGTCTGCCGTCGCGCCGAGCGACGCGTCGTCACCCTGCAGCACGACGCCGATGTGCCGGAGCTCGTCGTGATCTACCTCAATCGGCTCTCCGACCTGCTGTTCACGCTCGCACGGGTGGCGAACAGGCGCGCGGGCGCCGGCGAAGTCACCTGGTAGCCGCGCCAGCATGACCGTCTCGACGTGCCGAGTGCTCCCCTATCCCGTGCACGTCGGACAGGGGCTGCTCGATTCGCTTCCCGCGCTCGTGCCACAGATCGCCGCTGCGCACCGCATCGCCGTCATCACCGACGATGTCGTCGGCCCGCTGTACGCCGATCGCATCGCCGCCCACCTGGGCGAGGATCGCAGCCTGCTGATCTCGCTGCCCCCCGGTGAAGCGCAGAAGACGCGTGAGACGTGGGGTCAGATCACCGACGCCTTGCTCGATGCCCGGTTGGGACGGGACAGTCTCCTCATCGCCCTTGGTGGCGGTGTGATCGGCGATCTCACCGGCTTCGTGGCTGCCACCTATCTGCGCGGCGTTCCCTTCCTCCAGCTCCCGACCACCCTCCTCGCCATGGTCGATGCGTCGATCGGCGGGAAGACGGGCGTGGACACCGCCCACGGCAAGAATCTCGTCGGCGCCTTTCACCCCCCCGTCGCCGTCGTCGCCGATCTCGACGCGCTGGCCACACTGCCGCCGCACGAACGGATGAACGGCATCGCGGAAGCGCTCAAGCACGGGGTGATCGCCGATGCCGGGTACTTCGAGCGCGTCGCCGGTGCCGATGTGACGAATGCAGACTGGTTCTCGATCGTCACACGCAGCGTCGAGATCAAGGCGACCGTCGTCGCACAGGATGAGCGTGAGCAGGGGGTGCGAAAGATCCTCAACTTCGGTCATACGATCGGCCATGCAATCGAACAGCTGATGGAGTTCACGGTGCCGCACGGCGCCTGCGTCGCATTCGGCATGCTGGCTGAAACGCGAATCGCAATCGCACTCGGCCTCTGCGACTCGTCCGTCGAAACGCGGCTCCACGCCGCGCTGACGCAGTTCGGCCTTCCCACCACCGCCCCTGCGCTGCTCACCGCTGACCTCATCATCAACGCCACCAGCGGTGACAAGAAGAGCCGCTCCGGTGCGGTTGAATACGCATTGCCGACGCGTATCGGTGCGATGGCCGGCAGCGACTGCGGCTACGGAATTCCGGTGCCACGCGACGTGGCCATGGCTGCGCTGCAACCCGTGTGAGCAGCGAGACGCCGCCCCCGGATGCGGCACCAGCGGCGCCATCCCCCGCGCGGCGCCGCAGTCGGCAGCGACGCCAGAAACGGCGTGTGCGCATCGGGATGCAGCTGGCCGTTGGCGCGGCGGCGATCTGGTTCATCACACACCCCGCGAAACGGTCGCTGCTCCCAGCGCGTGAGGTGACGATCGACAGCGTAGCGAGCACCATGCAGCAGCTCGACAGCGCAACCACCGGTGCCGACACCGCCGCGATCCCAGGCCCCTTCAGCGCGCTGCCGAGGACCAGGATCCCGTCGGCACTGATCCCCCGCGGACGGCTCTTTCGGAGCATCGAGGAGCGAGCGCGTGCGGGCGAGCGCATCGCTGTCAGCGTGACCGCGTATTGCCTGCAGGGCCGCACCCGCCGCGGCAACCTGGTTCGCGATGGCATCATCGCCGTCGATCGCAAACTCTTCCCGCTCGGCCGCTCTGTCGACCTCTTCTTCGGCCGATCGAAGTTTGGTCGCTTTCTCGCGGACGACACCGGAGGCGTGATCGTCGGGGGTCGAATCGATGTCTGGATGTCCGACTGCAACGCCGCTCGCCGGTTCGGTCGACGCCGCGGTTACGCCCAACTTTTGCCCCGCTCGCCGTAAATCGGGCGGATGGTTCAGTTGGGTAAAGTGTTTGCATACCGACAACTAGTAGCGGACACATCCATTCGATAGCTTATCAGATGTGTACATTTTTTAACTCAACTGGAACGAAGCACCATCGTAACGCCGATAATTCGTCAGAATGTCAATTTTGGTTGACACTTGACATGTAATGTTCCCGTGACGGTTATTTGCTCCACGAATTCGGGACGCCCCGCATTCAACATCTCGCCGACCAGCCCTCGACGCGATGCAGACCAGACGGCTGGCAACGCTTCCAGCGGCGCCTACGCACGAGGAGAGACCGATATGCAGAAGGCCGCTTCAACGCGCACTCGCCAGACCAGCCGTAGCAGCAACAGCAGCGGCGGCAGCACATTCGATCAGTATCTGGCTGACATCAAGCGTCTCCCGCTTATCGGCAGCGTGGCCGAAGAGCGTGCCCTCGCCCGGCTCGCCCAGGAGGGCGACGCCGCCGCCGCCGAACGGCTCGTCACCGCCAACCTGCGTTTCGTCATCAGCTACGTGAAAAAGTATCAGGGTCACGGGCTCGACCTCGCCGAACTGGTCGCCATCGGCAATGAAGGGCTGCTCAAGGCGGTCCGCAAGTTCGATCCCGAACAGGGCGTCAAGTTCATCTCCTACGCGGTGTGGTGGGTCCGTCAGGCGGTTCTCAAGGCGCTCGCTGAGCAGACGCGCAGCATCCGGGTGCCGCTGAACCAGAATTCGGCGCTCCTCCGCATGGCGAAAGCCGAGCAGATCCTCGCCACCAAGCTCCGTCGGGAACCCTCCGATGCCGAGCTGGGGCAGATGATCAACGAAGATGCCGAAACCGTCCGTGCGCAACGCCAGATGACCACCAGTGAGACGTCGCTCGACGCTCCGGTGGACAAGTCCGAGCGCGACTCCACCACCCTCGGCGACCGCTTCTCGGTCAGCGACGGCGGCGACATCGAAGCGGCAACCGATGAGCGCCTGATGCGCGTGTTCGTGAAGGAAGCGATTCAGAAGCACCTCACGATTCGCGAGCGTCAGATCCTCACCATGTATTACGGGCTCGATGACACCGCAGAGCCGATGACCCTCGAGCGGATCGGTGACCTTCTCGGTGTGACGCGCGAGCGGATTCGGCAGATCCGGGAACGTGCCTTCGAGAAGCTGCGTGACAGTGGCGATGGCAAATCGCTTGCAGCATTCTGGCAGGTCGCATAGGACTGCCAGGTTCGTACCGGGTGGTCCAAACGATTTGGGGTGGAATGACAGGCTGCTGAACGAAAGATCTCATGTTATCTGGACGCCACGTCGGCAGTCATCGGCGTGGCGTTCTTGCATTCCGGTTAACGCAACGGTTCAGCGAATGGACTGTCCGGAGCGTAACCGATGCATACCTTCAGGTGACACTCCTCGCGACGTGACCTGCATGATCAGTTCGAATCTTTCGGTTCAGAACGACGGCACGACCAATGGCACACCGGCTCGTTCGCTGCTGGTGGTGGACGATGAAGCACCGCTGCGTTCTGCGCTGCGCCGGTTTTTCATGCGGCGCGGCTGGAACGTCAGCGAAGCGGAAGACGGTGAGTGCGCGCGTGCCATGCTGCTGGACGGCGATCGTATCGGCGGCGGTTTCGATGCGGTGCTCACCGACATGCGAATGCCACGGTTGAGCGGCATCGCTCTCCACGACCTCGTCGTGCGCGCTGACCCGGCGATCGGCAGTCGATTCATCTTCAGTTCCGGCGACACCGGCGGCGACGAGGCGCTTGAATTCTTCGGGCGCACCCACTGCCCCGTGGTACCCAAGCCATTCGAGCTGGCAGCACTGCTGTCGCTGGTCGAGCGCGTCGCGACCGATTCCGTTCGCACCGACAGCGAGGGTAGTGTCGCGAGGTATTGCTCGTCGGAGGATCGCGATAGTTTACCGGAGTGATCTCCTCTCCGATTCCGATCTTCCCACTGGGGCTGGTTCTCCTGCCCGGTGCCACCGTACCGCTTCACATCTTTGAGCCGCGCTATCGCGTCATGATTGACGAGGTGAATGGCTCAACGAAGCGGTTCGGCATCATTGCACCCCCCGCGGATTCGAACGAAGCGGATCTGCCGCCTGGCCGAATCGGCTGCATCGCGCTGCTCTCGTCGGTGGAACTCCTTCCCGACGGACGATCGTATATCGTCGTCGAAGGCACGGAGCGCTTTCGCTTTGAGACCTTCATCGACGCCGGCACTCCGTATCGCGTCGGCCACATCGCCGCCTGGATCGATCGGCCGGAGAGTGCCGAGGCGCTCGCCGAGAGCGCAGGTCGCGTGCGTGCCACCGCACTGCGTGCCATCAGCGCATCGATGACCGTGCACGACGCGACCAACGACCCGCCGACCCTCAGCGCCGATCCCGCCGCTCTTTCGTTTCAGATCGCGCAGCTGATTCGGGTCGGCGTCGAGGTGCAGTACGATCTGCTCGCCGATCAGAGCGCACTCTCGCGACTGGAGCGTGTGGAGGCCCTTCTTCGCGCAGGTTTGCCGCGAGTCGAAGCGGCGGCGGAACTGCACGTTCGCGCGAAGACGAATGGGCACCACCACGGCCCGCCGCCCACCTGAATGACGCAGCAGACGCTGGGCGCAACGCTCGCGGCGATCGTCGGGGAGCGTCGGGTCCTGCATCGCCCGACTGCACTCGTCGCCTACACCAGTGACGGCCTCCCGGGTTATTCCAGAACGCCGTCGCTGGCTGTCTTTCCCGGCACCAGAGATGAACTGATTGCCGTCGTGCGGGCACTCGCGGCGGAGAAGATTCCATTCGTGCCGCGCGGCGCAGGCACCGGGTTGAGCGGCGGCGCTCTGGCCGATGGTACGGTGCTGATCGGCCTCAATCGCCTGACGAAAGTGCTCGCACTCGATCCCGACGCGCGCACCGCGACAGTGGAACCCGGTGTCGTCAACACGACGCTGCAGAAGGCCGCCGCCGCGTTCAACCTGCACTACGCCCCGGACCCGTCCAGCCAGACGGCGTGCACGATCGGCGGCAACGTGGCGGAGAATGCGGGTGGACCACACTGCCTCAAGTACGGCGTCACGCTCAATCACACCCTTGCCTGCACGGTACTGCTCCCCGACGGCGAAATAGTGATACTCGGAGCCATACACGGTGAGACGGCCGGCTACGACCTGCTGGGCGCCTTTGTGGGCTCCGAGGGGTGCTTCGGCATCGCACTCGACTGCACGGTGAAGCTGCTCCCCAATCCGCCGGTCGTGCGCACACTGCTGGCCGACTTCATGTCGCTCAACGAGGCAGCGCTCTGCACCAGCGCGATCATCGCCAGCGGCATTCTGCCGGCGGCGCTGGAGATGATGGATGGCGCGGCGGTGCGACTGGTGGAGTCGTCCGTCTACGCCGCAGGGTATCCAATTGATTGCGACGCAGTGCTGCTGGTCGACCTCGACGGCGTGGCCGATGGGCTGGACGACGATGTCGCAGCCGTTGTTGCACTCTGTCAATCGCACGGCGCCCGCACAGTCCGTGTGGCGGCCAGCGACGCCGAACGCACACAGCTCTGGCAGGGACGAAAGAAGGCCTTCGGTGCCATGGGGCGCGCCGGGTCTCACCTCGTGCTGCAGGATGCCGTGGTGCCGCGCACGCAACTGCCGGCGGTGTTGCAGGAGATTGCCCGTATTGGTCGGCAGCACCACGTCGCGGTGTGGAACATCTTTCACGCCGGCGATGGCAACCTGCATCCCAGCGTGAGCTACGACGGCGACAACGCCGAGGAAGCTGCCCGTGTTCACGCCTGCATGAGCGACATCATGCAGGCCTGTATCCGCGCTGGCGGGACCATCACGGGCGAGCATGGCGTTGGGCTGGACAAGATCGACTACATGCCATCGCTCTTCGATGGCGATACGCTGGCGGCGATGTGTCGGTTACGCGACGTGTTCGATCCGGACAACCGCGCGAATCGTGGCAAGGTTGTCCCAATTCACTCCTGTCGCGAGTGGCACCAGTCGCCAGCCGCGCGACCGTGACTACCGTAACTACCGTAACTACCGTAACTACCGTGCCGGCCGTCAGCGCAATCACATCGGCGCAAACAGTGAACGATGTGCGCGACATCGTGCGCGACGCCATTCACGATCGCACGCCGCTGCAGCTCCTTGGCGCTGCCACATGGCCTAACCCTTTCGCCCCGGTATGCGCAGACCGGACGCTGTCGTTGCGCCATGTGTCGGGTATTGTCGCGTACGTCCCCGGCGACCTGACGATCACCGCCAGGGCGGGAACGACGCTCGCCGAGTTGTCGCAGGTGACCGCCGCGCACGCACAGTGGCTGGGGCTCGATCCCGCCGGTGATCGGATGGGGACGATTGGTGCGACGGTTGCCACCGCATCGGCGGGACCGCTGTCACACGCCTTCGGTACGCCACGCGATCTGGTGCTCGGCCTCGAAGCGGTCACCGGGTACGGCGAAATCGTTCGTCCCGGAGGCCGGGTCGTGAAGAATGTGGCAGGCTTCGACCTGGTACGGCTCTACACCGGCTCATGCGGCACGCTCGGCGCCATCACCGAAGTCACCCTGCGCCTTCGTGCACTGCCTGTGCACGACGTGACGCTCGCGATTCCGATCGCCGACGCAGCGCAACTGGGAACGACTCTCGCGACGCTCAGGCAGGCTACCGTGTCACTGCTGGCGTGCGAGTTTCTCGACGGTGCGTCGGCCACGCGGATTGGCGTGAGTGACGGCAGCGACGTCATTCTCGCCCGCATCGGCGGCAATGATGCACTGGTCCGCGGGCAGCGCGCACAGCTGGAGCGCGCGGGAA
>Ga0105049_10000550_pt1 | contig 41720 bp, 39 predicted proteins | sample MAT06_FD_78087 | JGI IMG/M metagenome (GOLD analysis project Ga0105049, IMG submission 78087) | Freshwater microbial communities from Lake Fryxell liftoff mats and glacier meltwater in Antarctica - MAT-06 | ecosystem: Environmental > Aquatic > Freshwater > Ice > Liftoff microbial mat | place...
AGAAGTAAATATTAGTGCTGGTTTTGGTGACGTGCAACCGCGTTATGTTTTTCAGGTTCCACTCGCTGGTCGCACCGAAGCTGATGTGTTCGCGGGGTTTAATCAACTCTGGCGGCGCAATGTTCGCAAGGCTGAAAAGTCCGGGGTTGAAATATCAATTGGGGATCGTTCTGACCTGGATGGCTTCCATGAGGTTTATCTTGAAACAGCTGAGCGGGACGGATTTACCCCCCGTGGGATGGTGTACTTCGAACAGATGTGGAACTCACTGGGTGATCACTTCAGTTTACATATTGCGCGTGTTGGTGGGCATGTCGCTGCTGCAACGATCATGATCACGGTCGGTCAGCGCGCGTGGTATTCCTACGGTGCTTCAACAACTGCCGACCGTGATGTCAGGCCGTCCAATGCATTGCAGTGGTCCATGATTCAAAGTGCGATCCAATCAGGTTGCAGTGTGTACGACCTGCGCGGGATTTCTAACACCCTTGACACCTCTAATCACCTCTTTGGATTGGTTTCCTTCAAGTTGGGTTCGGGTGGTTTTGCCCAGGAATACGTTGGCGAGTGGGATTGTGTGATTCGTAAGTCGTGGGCTCGCGCTTTTTCGATCTACCAGCGGCGAGGCTAGTCATCGGATTCCTCCGATCCTGACATGATGAACAGGTGTCTTTCACCCTTCACATAAATGGCGAAAAATGGCGCACCCATTTGCGCGCCGTTGTCAATGCGGTCACAAGCGCAAGCGGCAGTTCACCTGTCCCTGTAATCAAAGGAAACGGCTACGGCCTGGGTCAAGAACTACTAGGTGCAACCGCAATGGACCTTGGCGCCGACACAATCGCTGTTGGAACCGTGTTTGAAATTGAATCCGTTGTCGGTGTCACCCAAGGTGACATTGTCGTCCTTGAACCTTGTGACCCGCGTGATGCCAATGCCGCTGTGAAGTGGCGGGAGATTGGTGAGAAGTTTTATGCCGGTCGGATCATTTGCACCGTTGCCAGCCGTGAAGCACTCATCGAGTTGGTTAACGGAGCCGGCGGTGTCCGCATAATTCTTGAAGCACGCAGTTCCATGGTTCGATTCGGTTTCACCGAGTCCGAACTTATTGGTGTCTTGGGTAACCCAGAGATTCGTGCTGCTCTTGCAACCGGACGAATCTTCATTGAGGGAATATCCATTCACCTACCGATTGTGCGCACAGCACCTGATGCACACGCGGTTGAAGTAATGCGTTGGGCTGGACTCTGGGAGAGGGAAACCGCTGTGTGGGAAGGTCACTCACCTCCGGCACCGGTGATCTGGATGTCCCATTGCAGTGATGCGGAACTTGCAACCATTCGGCAGAGCGTGAGCGAATTGATCGTGCGCATGCGGGTGGGTTCCCGATTATGGCTGGGTGACCGTTCCGCGTTCTCGGCTTCAGGCACGGTGTTGGCTGTCCATCCCGTTTCTGAAGGTGTGAAGGTTGGCTACTGCCAACGCAGCGCTGGTAAAAACGCAACCCTGATCGCTGTGAGTGGTGGTACCGCTCACGGAATTGGTCTGAGTGCACCTTCCCCGACAACTTCGCTGCGTCAGCGGGTCACTTCCTTCGGCATTGGGGCACTCGATGCGGCCGGTCGGGCCATGTCGCCATTTAGTATTGGCCGGAAGCAACGCTGGTTTGCTGAGCCCCCACATCAACATGTTTCCATGCTGTGGTTAAACAACGAATCAGTGCTACCTCAGGTTGGTGATCAGTTAAGTGCTGAAGTTCGATTCACCACGACGCGGTTTGATTCCGTTTCAATTATTTAACTCGTCGCTCGTTGTCTTGCCTTTTCGCTAAGCAACCCCCGTTCAGCAACGTGACCTTCGGGGTTCCTGCGGCCCACTCCTGGTCTAAATCCCAGGCAATCTGCAGTGCCAGCCATGCCCTAGCCGTGCTCACTCCTGCCGCTTCCAAGCGAACGGCCAGATTGGGTGAGATTCGTGAGTGTTCATGGATCACTCGACTCAGGGTGACCCTGGACACCCCAAGCCGCTGGGCTGCTTCATTCACGCTAATTCCAAGTTCGGCCAAAACGTCTTCCCGAAGGATCGAGCCCGGATGAACTGAATTTTTCATTTCCGCTTTCTCTTTTCTTTAGTGGTAGTCCAGATAATCAACCAGTTCAACATCGCCAGCAACAAACCGACAAATCACGCGCCAATTCGCACTTTTCGAGACTGACCAGTGATTCCTGAGCGATCCTGAAAGTGCAAGTGTTCGAAATCCTGGAATTTCCAAGTCCCTAGGTTCTCGAACGGCATCCAGCATGGACAGGACCCTCACAAGTTTGGGCACATGCATCGGATTTACTCCTCGGGTTGACCCAGTCATATAAAGGTTCTCGAGACCCTCGCTTCGAAAGCTCAAGATCAATCTCCAGATGTATCGTGTAACGATACAGTTTACAAACTGGATTAAGGAATTGCCGGCGAGCGGCTATCAGGAACTGGTACGTGGGGAGCCAATATCGCGGATCACCATGACGGCGAAGTAGAGGGTCGCAGCAATATGAACAAAGGTTGCTGCGGCATACCACTGCGGAGTGAGGGTCTTTGAGTCGTCAATTCCGTAGCCGGCGAGGAACCACCAGATTGCAGTGAAATAAATAACCTCGCCGATTTGCCAGATCAGGAAGTCACGCCAGTTGGGTCGGGCGAGGACTGCTAGTGGAACAAGCCAGAGCACATATTGAGGTGAATAAACCTTATTGGTGATAACAAATGCCGTGAGAATAAGAAATGAAATCTGCGCAATTGTTGGCGTAGTCGGTGCTTTCTTCACCAGAACTGCGATTCCTATGAGCAGGGCCGCGAAGAGCGTTGTTGACGCAATGTTGAGAAGGTTCTCGGGAATCGTTGGTAATCCAAGTTGGGTAACGGCATACCAGAATGATCCGAAATCAATTGATCGTCCGAAATTAAATGCGTAGAAATGAAACCAGCCTTCTAAGTTTGCAATTGCGAACGGGACATTGATCGCAACGAAGGTCATGATCGTTGCGACGATCATTTTTAGGGTGGGTCGCCATGACGTGTTTCGCCACGCCATAAGTAGAAATCCAAAAAGTAAGAAGACGGGATAAAACTTTGACGTGATAGCCAAACCAAAGAGGATTCCGGTGAGTATTGGTTTGTCTTTAGACCACGCTAAGAATGCGAGGGCAACGAACGCAATCGGGATGAGGTCCCAGTTGATTGTTGCCGCCAGGATCATGGTCGGCGCGAACACAATCATGGCGGCCCGCCACGGGTATTTGGGATTAGTTAATGCTGTTGCGATTACGGTGACAACAAACGGGATGAACAGCAGGACCACATTGATGTGAAAAAAAGCACGGTAACCATCAGAGTACAAGAGTGAAACCCAACCGGTAATAACTGCGGCGATATACATGAATATTCCGGTTCCAACTGGGTACTCCAAGTAGATTCCATTTGAGCCAGTTTGAACATAAGGAATTATTCCCTCTGCGAAACCCCGGCCACCATAAAGCGGTGGAATATCCGAGTAGCACAAGTGCATGTAACGTTGAGGATCTGACCAACCGTCAACAACACATGAGAAGTCGAGCAGGTAGCCGAATGCATAGGTCAACGCTGCCAAGATGATCAACATCTGGATCGGCGGCAGCAGCGTGTAACCCCGATTAGCGAGTTGACCAAATGGTCCACCCAAGCGCTCGGTGATCTTTGAGTCGCTCATGGGTGGATTATGGTCTGCCTTCGCCAATCGGTTGATCTGTTGGGGCCGGTTCCGGTCCAAACACATCCGTTGGTGGTGCCGTTTGGTTGGAGTCAGCAGTCGCGGGATCTGGTCCAGTGTTCTCGGGCCCGAACTCATTGACCACCTCAGGGATTGGACAACCGAGTGGAATCTCATTTAAATCGGTTTCAATAAAGTCGGGACATTCAATGGGAGTTAGCGCACTCTCTGGTGGTGCTGAAAAATCCATGACCGGTTCTTTTTTGAGGGCGTCTTTCATAAACGCGGTCCAGATTGCGGCCGGGAATGACCCACCCGTGACGGTACTCAAGCCACCCGTCCCGGACATTGAGATCGGCATTCCACTTGAATCCTCTTTCGCCATGAGCACGGTTGCAGAAATCTGGGGCGTGTAACCGGCGAACCAGGCGCTCTTGTTGTCATCCGTTGTTCCCGTTTTCGCAGCGGCTGGTCGATTGAGGGCAAGTGCTGAGGTTGCTGTTCCATTCGTCACTGTTGTGAACAGGCTGTAGTTGACGGAGTTGGCGATATCTGTACTAAACGCGGTAGCAAGTGTGGGCTCGTATTGGTAAAGCAATCCACCATTGGAACCGAAAACTTGTTTAACAAATGTGGTGCTGCTGCGAACACCCTCGTTGGCAAAAGTTGCATACGCATTCGCCATGTCCAGTCCAGATGGTGAAGCCGTGCCCAATACGAACGTTAAGTCGAGCGAATCAAGGTTGAGACCCGGTGTTGTGTCAGGAATACCTGCCGCCAATGCAGCATCCGCCACGGTACTCACACCGATGTCAGCCGTCAGTTCGACGTAGGCGGAGTTGATACTCATTTGCGTTGCTTGGAGCAGAGAAACAACCCCGTAGGAATTGTTCCCGTAGTTGTTGAACGTATAACCGTTAACGGTTGATGGCGAGTTCCCATTCCACAGTGAATTCAGTTGGACGCCTTGATCCAGTGCTGCTGCGAGGGCGAACGGTTTGAATGTAGATCCGGCTTGGGCAAACTGTCGAGTTGCGTTATTGATTTGGTCGGTGATGAAATTCGTTCCACCGTACATTGCAAGCACCTCACCCGTACCAGGTTCGACGGCGGCAAGTCCAATTCGAAGTCCATCGGTTCCCGACGTTGGACCTTCATCTTTGACAGCACGTTGGGCGGCGCGTTGGGCTTTGCGGTCAAATGAGCTGATGATTTTCAATCCACCACGTTGGATTTCTTCTTGGTCATACCCTTGGGCAATAAGTTGCTGTTCAACGGCCGTGAGCAGGAACCCAACCTGGCCACCAAGACGGTCCTTTTGTTTAAATGGAATGATTTCAGGGAAATTCGCGGCATCACGCTGGTCTTGGGTGAGGTCACCCGTCTCCACCATGGCGTCCAGCACATAAGACCAACGGGCTTTGAGTCCACTGAGGTTTTCTTCAGGACTGAGCCCCGATGGTGACTTAATCACTGATGCAAGAACTGCGCCTTCGGTGTAGTCGAGTTCGCGGACCGGTTTACCGAAGTAGGCGATGGAGGCAGCTTCGATTCCATTGGCATTGCGACCAAAGTAGATCGTGTTGAGGTAGTCCTCTAGGATTTGATCTTTTGAAATCACGGTTTCTAATTTGAATGCAAGTAGTGCTTCATTGACCTTGCGGGTCCAGGTGCGGTCCTGGGTAAGGAACGCGATCTTGGCGTACTGCTGGGTGATGGTTGATCCACCCTGGGTGCTGCCACCCCTTACATTGTTAACTGCTGCGCGCGCGATTCCTAGTGGTGAGATTCCTCCATGATTATAGAAATCGCGATCTTCGGCGGCAAGGACAGCTCGTTGAACGTCAACCGGAATGTCGGTGAGCGGCACTGATCGTCGGGTTGATTCACCGAGTCGGCCAATTTCATTCACACCATCGGAGTAGTAGACAACTGTTGCCTCACTCGTCGCCAGATCATTCGGGGTCGGAACTTGAGTCCGAGCCAGTAGAACTGCGAAAACGGTTGCCCCCACGGCGGCCACGAATATTAAAATCCAGAGGGTCCGGCGCAGCCAGCGCCGGCGCCACAAAGGCAGGCGCTCGCCGGCGCCTTCGCTCCGCTTGATCGGCTTTTTCTTTGCCGTCCTCTTACTGGCGGAGCCCTTCTCTGTTGGCGAGTTCACGGTTGTCCTATCGGGGAAGGGGACAGGTTTCATTTATTTCTTTGTGTCGTGACCTAGTCCAACAGATCATCACCCTTAAACGACGGTGCGGCGCGCCGCGGAGTTCCATCTCCCAGCGAAAACGCACGGATCAAGTAGTTCCAGTGACAATCGGGGCACACCTCCACGACGTAAACCCGAAATTCGCCGAATTTGCGGCACATTGGGGGCAATTCCTCGGCCTTACGAATTCTTCCGGCATATGGGCCGAGTTCATCGCCATAGATATAGTGCAGGTCCACGAGTTGGCTGCTCTTGCAGGCAGGGCAATTCCCTTTCGCCCGCTCACCATGGAACTTGGCTGCCTTGAGCAAATACCGATCCGCCTCACAGAAATCACTGGTAAGCGCCCCGCCGCGGTGCAGTTTTTTAATGTCAGCGGCCCGAGATAGTCCGTAATCCACCACATTTCGTGGTTTTTGGGGATCGGCTACCGGTTCGGGGGTCGGAATCGGACCCCGCTTGGGTGGATTTTTGACCGACTCGCCGCGGGCCACTCGACCTCGCACTCCCTGCCTGCGCATCTGAGCCATCCACGTATCTTAAACCACATCCGATATTTGGGGCCAATGCAAATGAGATATATCGATCCGATATATTGATCTGCGTGAGTAGTCGCCGCGATGTCCTAATCTTCGCGATCCTTGGCGTACTGGGTGACGGTCCCCAGCATGGTTATGAATTGCGAAAAAGACTCACAACGGTGCTCGGTCCGTTTCGGGCACTTTCCTATGGCTCTTTGTATCCAGCCCTCAAGCGGATGAACGCCACCGGATTAATCGAGGAAGAGTCCCTCACCCCAGCCGTCGAAAGCACTGCACCGGCACTTTCCGGTAAGCGCGCCCGCATCGTTTACGCGATCACGGCTGAAGGCAAGGAAATCTTTGGTGAATGGGCAAATAAGCCCGGGCCCGAAGCGTGGGAGGACGAAGGCTTCGCCGCCCACCTCGCGTTTTTTTCGGCCACCGAAGCACGTACCCGCCTTCGGATTTTGGAAGGCCGTCGCTCACGTCTTGAAGAGCGGGTTGACGCCTTGCGTGATTCCCTCACCCGCGGCAAAGAACGCGTGGATGCATACACACTTCAACTTCAACAACACGGACTCGAAGGGGCCGAGCGCGAAGTGCGTTGGCTTACAGAACTAATAGATCAAGAGAAAGTAACCCAGGAAAGGTAAGAAATGAGTGCACAATCCGGCGGAGAAATACGCGTAGCAATCGTTGGTGTTGGAAACTGTGCTGCATCCCTGATACAGGGTGTGGAGTACTACAAGAACGCCACGGTAGGTGAGTTTGTCCCTGGACTCATGCACGTTCAGTTTGGTCCCTACCACGTAAATGCTGTCAAATTCGTTGTTGCATTTGACGTTGACTCTAAAAAGGTCGGCCTTGACCTCGCTGATGCCATCGGTGCTTCCGAGAACAACACAATTAAGTTGTGTGACGTTCCCAGCACCGGCGTCAAGGTTTCGCGTGGCCACACACTCGACGGTCTCGGTAAGTACTACCGCGAGACAATCACCGAGTCTGATGCTCCCGAGGTCGACATTGTCCAGGCATTGAAAGATGCCAAGGTTGACGTTGTTGTTTGCTACCTACCCGTTGGTTCAGAAGTTGCCGCCAAGTTCTACGCGCAGTGCGCAATTGATGCCGGCTGTGGATTTGTGAACGCACTTCCTGTCTTTATTGCCGGTACCCCTGAGTGGGCTAAAAAGTTCAAAGATGCTGGTCTTCCTATCGTTGGTGACGACATCAAGAGCCAGGTTGGTGCAACCATTACCCACCGTGTTCTGGCTAAGTTGTTCGAAGACCGTGGCGTTATCGTTGACCGCACCTACCAACTCAATGTGGGCGGAAACATGGACTTCAAGAACATGCTTGAACGCGATCGCCTTGAATCCAAAAAAATCTCAAAGACCCAGTCAGTGACTTCTCAGCTCTCACACGACTTGGGTGAGAAGAACGTCCATATTGGTCCTTCGGACTACATTGCCTGGCTCGATGACCGCAAGTGGGCATTCGTTCGCCTTGAAGGTCGCGCTTTCGGTGACGTGCCATTAAACCTCGAATACAAGCTCGAGGTGTGGGATTCTCCCAACAGCGCTGGCGTAATCATTGACGCGGTTCGCGCTGCAAAGATTGCCATGGATCGCAAGATTGGTGGACCGATTCTTTCGGCTTCCAGTTACTTCATGAAATCACCACCAGTGCAGTACAACGACTCAGAAGCAAAGCAGGCGGTTGAAGACTTCATCGCTGGCACCATCGAGAGATAGTCCTCACGCAACCGGTAGCGTCTGTTCTGTGCGAGCGCTACCGGTTGTTCGGTCTCTGCTTCACCGTAAGGATTTTCGGGCCCTCTACAGCACTCGTTTAGTTGGCCAGTTCGGAGATGGATTCTTTCAAGCGGCACTTGCCTCATTTATCCTTTTCTCGCCCGAGCGTGAACCTAATGCCACTGCTATCGCGGTGGCATTTGGTATTTTGTTGCTGCCTTATTCTTTGATCGGACCATTTGCTGGCGTGTTTTTGGACCGGTGGCTGCGGCGCAACATTTTGGTCCGTGCAAATTTACTGAAAGCACTTCTTACAACTCCAGTTATTGCCGCGGTTCTGGCTGGAAGTGAATCCGTCATCTTAGGATTTTCTGTTCTTGCAGTTCTCGGTGTTAGTCGATTCATTTTGGCCGGACTCTCGGCGTCCTTGCCACATGTCGTCAATGGTAAAGAACTGATTACCGCAAATGCACTAACGCCAACATCGGGAACGATTGCATTTGTCGTTGGCGCAACAACGGGGCTAGGAGTCCGTGAGGTTTTCGGTGGGGGCGACACTGGCAGTGTTGCCCTACTTCTGTTTTCCATCGGTACATTTATTTCGGCCGCATTTATTGCTCGAACCTTCGCGGCACACGCGCTAGGCCCAACCCACCGACTAAAGCAATCAATGGTTGATTCCCTTCGTGGAGTCACCGGTGATTTGGTCTCCGGGGTTCGCACCCTGGGTTCACATCGAGATGCTGCCCGAGCGCTCATCTTGGTTGCCTTCAACCGGGTCTCCTTCGGTGTCATCACGGCCGGTGCGTTACTCCTGCTTCGAAATACGTTCCACGAGAGTGCGAATGCAAATGCCGCACTTGCAGACTTCACGATCCTCTCTGGAGTTGCGGCAACTGCCGCACTCATTGCTGCAATCCTGACACCGTGGCTGACCCGCAAAATTGGAATCCCACGCTGGTCATCGATAGCTGTGGCTCAAGCATCACTCGGCATGGTGGTTTTTGCCTTCGCATCAACTAGTCAGAGCTTCCCACTATTACTGGTTGCCGGATTTAGCCTCGGTCTTGCAGGCCAAGCCGTCAAAGTGTGCTCCGACACAGTAATTCAACGAAGAATCCCCGATGAGGCCTTGGGCCGAGTCTTCTCACTCTTTGATATGAGCGTGAACGTCGCTCTCGTTTCCGGGATCATCTTGGTAGCACTACTTGCTCCGGTTACTGGGATCGCGCCAATTTTGTACGCCGGCGTTGGAGTTGCCTTGGCCTTGGCGAGTTTTTGGTATTGGAACTCAGGTCGCTTAATAGGTGATTAGCTAATTTTTCTCGCGGTTATGTGCGAACTAAGAACGCCAGTCTCGCGAGTGCTGCGTTTTACGGAAAAAGTTTCATATATCGGGGCATCACCCGACCATGATTGAGTATGGTTCCATCATGTCTAATGGAGCAACAGCGCAGTATCAGCGCAGTCCGATCACCCGAGATCGAGTTCGTCCAAGAACTATTTTCTCGATCATCGTCTTCGTACTCGCTACAATCCTGACGCCGGTAGCTGTTGCTGGGCACTGGGCTCACTCCACGATTATTGACGCGGAACGGTATATCGAAACTGTAGGTCCGATCGGCGCCAGCCCTGAAGTTCAAACAGCCTTTGCAGACGTCGTCACCGACGCAATTGTGACCCAAGTAGACACCGAATCGATAGTCGGTGATTTCCTTGGCGGGATCTTGCCCGGAAGTGCGGTAACCGATCGCCTCGCCGGGCCTATTGCAACCGGGATCAACGGTTTAATTGGACAAGCTGTCGACACTTTCGTTTCCTCTGATGCATTTACGCGGGCCTGGTTGGAACTCAATAAGGCCGCCCAAAAAGGATTTATTGCACTTTTGAAAGATGAGCCAAGTGGCCCCATTGAACTTCAGGGTGATGACGTCGTTCTCAACCTCGACTCATTGATCGAACTTGCGCGAGAAAAATTAGTCGAGGATGGTATTTCCTTCGCGGCCAACATCAACGTCCCAACAACGGACAAGCAATTTGTGTTAATGAGCGTCCCCGCGCTCACCCAAGCGAGAACCTTCTACGCTTTTTCCGCACCATTTCTCAGTTGGATTATGGTCCTCATCGCAGCAATGTTCATTCTGGCAATCTTGTTAGCGCGACGTAGAGCGCGAACAACCGTTGCCGTTGGTATCGTCGTTATTGGCTCGGCTCTCGCGTTGTATTCCGCAACAGTCATTGGGGAAGAATCCGTTAACGATCAATTCGCCGGTAGTATTTTTGAATCGTCCGCTGTTGTTGTTTATCAAAGCTTCTTGGCTTTTCTCTTCTCTGGTCTGCAGGCTCTGGTAGTCCTGGGCGTCATTGTGATTGTTGGCGGTTGGCTCGCCGGTCGCACCCTCTCTGCGCACTACGTCCGCGACCACTTCAACCGGGGAATCACTGACATCGCGGACCGCACCGGGTTAAACACTGGCGTTACGTTGGAACCGTATGCACCAATTATTCGCTGGGCGGTGGTGTCGCTGTGGCTACTCATACTTTTGAGCGGGACCTATCTCGGCAGTGTGAGCGGAACGCTCATCACGCTGCTCATGGCAGGGATCTGGACCGGATTAGAAATTCTTATCCGCGCTCGGACCACCATTGACGTAATTGTTGCTCCACAGCCTGAGGTGATTGAGGTCCTTGATCAAGCCTAAGTTCCATCAGGAATTTATACGCTTCACCGACCTCACGGCTTGGTCCAATTCCTAGAATCTCCATGATCTGGGATCCATCAAGGTCTGGCCGCATAGCATCAAGTTCTTCTTGTTCCTGCAATTTTTCAATGCGTTCTTCCAAGCTGTCGTAGGCATCTTGCAAGGCTGTCGCTTTGCGTTTATTGCGAGTCGTTGAGTCAGCGCGTATAAGTTTGTGAAGTCGAATCAACATTGGTCCTGCATCGCGGACGTATCGGCGGACGGCAGAGTCACTCCACTCACCGGTTCCGTAACCATGGAAGCGTAGATGCAACTCCACCAGTTTTGATACGTCATTGATTTGTTCATTACTAAAACGCAAAGCTTGCATACGCTTTGCAGTCATCCGAGCGCCGACAACTTCGTGGTGATGAAACGAGACTTTGCCATCTGGCTCAAATTTCCGGGTTTTCGGTTTACCGATGTCGTGCAGCAGTGCTGCTAGCCGGAGAATCAGGTCATTGGGGAGTTGTGGTTCGTGACTACTTTCTAACTCAATCACCTGTTCCAGAACTTTGAGAGTGTGTTCATAAACATCTTTGTGGTGGTGGTGTTCATCTTCCTCTAGTTGCAGCAAGGGTAATTCGGGGAGAACAAATTCCACCAGTCCAGTTTCCACTAAAACCGTCAGGCCAACACGTGGATGCTCGGACAAGATTATCTTGATCAGTTCCTCACGGATTCGCTCGGCCGAAACAATCTTGAGCCGCGGCACCATTTCACACATCGCCTCGATGACATCCGCCGCAATTGAAAACTGTAGTTGTGAGGAGAAACGCGCTGCCCGCATCATGCGCAGGGGATCATCAGAAAACGATTGTGTTGCGGTAAATGGGGTCTTCAAAACTTTTTCTTCGAGGTCTTTTAAGCCATCAAATAAATCGACGAACTCCAATGATGGAAGCTTGAGTGCCATTGCATTAACCGTGAAGTCACGGCGGCCAAGATCGGCGGCCAACTCGGTTCCAAACTCGACATCGGGCTTACGTGAATCCGCGTTGTAATTCTCGCTGCGATACGTCGTGATCTCAATCTGGCGGTCGCCCTTGCTGGCGCTGATGGTGCCGAATGCGATCCCGGTATCCCAGGTGTTATCGGCCCAGTCACCCAACAGTTGCTTTATCTCAGCGGGGTGAGCACTTGTCGTGAAGTCAAGATCGGCTAGCGGGGACGTTCGCCCCAAAAATGCATCCCGAACTGGGCCTCCAACCAAGGCAATTTCGAAGCCAGCGACCTGAAAAATGCTGCCCAGTTCATAGAGTAAACCGGTGATGGGGGCCAGGCTTGCGAGTGCTTGACGCTGAAGGGAAATGGACACGGCAACCAAGGCTACTCACCCGGTGCCTTTATCCTCGCTACATGGTGTTTTTGGGCGAGCGAATCCCGCCATGGCACCGCTTACTCTTAGTTGTCCCATTTCTTGTTTCTAGTCTTGGATTAATCGGCCTCGGGGTGACCCCGGTAGCAGCGGACCCCGCGGGGTCGGTCGTCGCGGTGGTGATTGACCGACTCACCCCGCTCGCTCCGCGACCGGGTGACACCCTGCGAATTTCAGGGAAACTACTCAATACTTCTTCGTCAACGGTGAACAGGGTCTCTGCCCGGCTCGGGATTTCGGCGAGCCCACTTGCTGAGCGCGCCCAAATCACCAAGGTGTCCGGTCTAGAACTTAACCCGGAAATTGATCCGGTTGATTACTTCCTTAACCAGACCAAGGAAGACGTCAGCGATGCTTTACAGCCCGGTGATGAAGCCAGTTTTGAGTTAGCGATCCCCGTCAACGGCCTACCCCTCGGGCGAGATGGCGTTTACACCCTGATGGTTGAAGTTCTCGGGGTGAGTGGGGACGGAAATATTGGTCGCCAAGGTGGGGTTCGTACATTTCTGCCCTGGATGGGCCGCGATTCAAACGCCATAAATCTGGTGTGGTTGTGGCCCCTTGCCGACTATCCCGCTCAGGAGGCCAACGGTGTGTTGCTCAATGAAGGGCTCCCACGCTCGCTAACGCCCGGTGGGAGGCTGGATTCACTTCTCAATATTGCTGCCAAAAACCCGATAAAAATTAGCTGGATTGCAGATCCGCAATTACTTCAGATCGCCCAAGACATCGCGGGTGGCTACCAAGTTCGTAATGGCAACGGAACTTCCGTAGGTGACCTATCTCAAGATGCAGGTCAATGGTTGGCCCGGCTGCGACGTGCCCTTGATTCCAGTGCGGCTTCACAACCTGAAAGCTCGGCCGCGGATGATCGCCTCCCACTTCGTGTTACCCCCTACGCCGACATTGATGCCGGTGCGGTCACACGTTCGGGTCTGGACTCCGATGTGGTTCGCTCAACCACCATGGCGGCATCCATAGCTTCAACTGTGCTTAAACAAGGCGTCAATGGCACCCTGTATTGGGCCCCGGGTGGAAGATTGAATAAGAGGACGGGTGACCTACTCGCGTCTAGTGGCGTCCGCACCGTGATCCTTCGGGGAGACGCGTTGCCACCGTCAAACGCCAAAACGATATCAACCGGGTTGGGTTTTTTGGGAACAACGTATGGTGGGATGAACGCTGTCCTCGTTGATCAGGGCTTAAGTGCCATCCTTAGCCTGCCTCAATCTTCGAAATCAAATGAAATCCTGATGCGTCAAAGATTCTTGGCCGAGACGGCAGTGTTAAGCCAACTCATTAACGATGACTCTTCCTCGCGCATGATCGTTGCGGGTCCGCGAGATGTGTATTGGGATCCAGCGCCCAACTCACTTAATGAATTACTGGAAGCAACGGGCACTGTTCCTTGGTTGAACTCCGCCTCACTTTCAGATCTACTCACTGAAAATAACGCTGGAATTCCGCGTAAACGTGGTGGATACGGTCCCAAAGCACAAGCCGCCGAGCTTTCTTCTTTCTATGTGCAGAAGGTGCAGGGCTTGAGTGAGCAACTCGCCTCGTTAACGGCAGTGTTGGATAACCCCAGTGGCGTCACCGATGCTTATGCCGAAGCAATTCTGCGCGCACAGTCAAGTGCCTGGCGCTTGGAACCTGCCGCCGGTGAAGAGCTCGTCACTAGTATCTCCACCAGTTTGCAAGAGAAAATCAATATGATTTATGCACTCTCTGAGGGAACAATCACGCTCTCCGGTGAAAGCGGCTTAGTTCCCGTAACAATTGCCAACGACCTTGATCGCTCGGTCACAGTTGGTGTGCAACTACGCGGGACTCCACGTGCTCGTTTAGAAAGTGAACCCCTCTACGACATTACGATTGAGCCGGGTAAAAAAGTTAGTGTTGAAATTGAAGCAACGGTTATTGGCGGTCGAACTTTGAGTGCTGGGGTTCAATTACTTACCCCTGACGGTCAAAACTTCGGTTCGCCCGCTCGGATCGAACTTGTATCAACAGCGTACGCCCGTGCCGCGGCTTGGGTGATCGGCGCCGCATTCCTGGCCATCGTTTCGTTTGTGGTTGTGGGAATCACTCGGCGCGTCCACCAGGCCGCTACCAGCTCCCGCTCAAACTCACAGAAGAATGAGCCACATGTCTGAACGGGCGTTACTCGGTCCCAGTACTGTGATGGCAACGGGTACCCTCGCCTCGCGGATAACCGGCGTCATGCGCGACATGGCGATGACGGCGGCATTGGGTTTTTTCTTAGTATCTGATGCATTCTCACTGGGAAACTCACTGCCCAACATGATTTACATCTTGGTGATTGGTGGGGCGCTTAACGCAGTTTTTATTCCCCAACTTGTGCGCAAGATGCAAGACGATGCAGACGGCGGGCGAGCTTACGCTGATCGGCTCATCACCCTCACCGCAATCATTCTTTTCGTTTTATCAATTCTGGCAATTGCGTTAGCACCACAAATTGTTTCCCTGTATACACCCAGTGATTATCCGCAAAAAGAATTCGATTTAGCCGTCGCATTCACTCGTCTTTGTTTGCCGCAAATATTTTTCTATGGCATTTACACCATGTTCAGCCAGGTGTTGAATACTCGCGCGAAATTCGGTGCACCTATGTTTGCGCCAATTGCAAACAATATTGTTGCCATCGCAACTTTTTTATTGTTTATCTACTTCGCAGGAACAGCTGCAGCAGCCGAAGGAAACTTGTCCTCGGGGCAGGTATGGCTACTCGGCTTGGGAACTACCCTGGGAGTTGTAACCCAGGCATTAATTTTGATTCCTGTTTTGGTCCGTGCCGGTTACATGTGGCGGCCACGTTTTGATTGGCGTGGACATGGTTTGGGTAAAGCCGGAAGACTCGCAGTCTGGACAATTGGCCTAGTCCTGATCAATCAATTAACGTACATAGTGGTCACGCGTTTTGCCACTCAGGCGAATGTCAACGCCGCATTGCAAGGTGATGTGGCCGCTGGGTTGACCACGTACCAGAAAGCCCATTTGGTTTTCATGCTTCCCCACAGCGTAATTACCGTTTCGATAGTTACTGCACTTCTTCCGTCATTGAGCCGCGTTGCCCATGAAGGGAAAATCTCGCAGGTGGGGCGTGATGTCTCTGGCGCTATGCGACTTGTTTCATTTTTTATTATTCCCGTCACTGCGATTCTGTTTGTGGTTGGAATTTCAATCGCGGTTCTCCTTTTCGGAATTGGTGCTGCGACAACCGCCCAAGCGGAACTCATGGGTCAAGTAATCTCAATATTCATGCTCGGTATGATTCCGTTCACGCTTTTCTACGTACTTTTACGCGGTTACTACGCGCTCGAGGATACTAAAACCCCATTCTTCATAACCGTTATTTTCTCACTGGTTCTCCTTGCCATTCTGGTTCCCTTCTTTAGCCAATTTAACGGTGGCGGTGCGCAAATTTCATTCATGGCCGCTTGTTACAGCGCTTCCTACTGGGTGGGGCTCGTCATTGCCTGGGTCGTTCTCTCACGCAAACTTGGTGGTTTGCAATCAGGAACCACAATTGCGTCGATCGCCCGAATGGGGCTTGCCGGACTCTTCTCGGTTTTCGCCATGATCATGACTCAAACTCAATTGAATAACGTATTCTTTGGCTCAAGCGCAGACGTAGACCTGTCCGACAAAATGACGGTTTTCATTCGCCTAATAATTGTTGTCACTGTCGGTGTTATTTCATATCTGCTTGCAGCCTGGGTTATTCGTGTTCCGGAAGTGACCCTTGCCTACCGCGTGATCCGTGAGAAAATCGGTCCTAGGGTGAAGACGTGATCGGGTCAGGAACTAAATTCAATCGCTACACGTTGCTGGAACTTGTTAGTGAGCACTTGGGCAACCCTGAAGGACAGTTTGACGTGCAGTTGTGGCGCGGACGCGACGAAATCTTGGATCGTAATGTCGCGATTCGCCTTCTGCGAACCGATGATCAACGTTTAGCGAAAGTGCTTGGTGCTGCTCAAGCGGCTGCGATGGCCGATGATCGGCGACTGCTGCGAGTCCTCGACATCCTCGACATCGGTACAACAGATGACGACCCGGCTTACACCGCAATCATTAGTGAATGGTGTACCGGAACGCCACTACACGCGGCACTAAGAGACGAGGAGACATCAGTTTTTGGTGCCGAGTTTTCACTTGATTCAGTATCAAATATTGCGTGGGCGCTGAACGCCTGTCTAAAAATCAATCTCGAACACGGTCGTTTGCGCCCAAGTTGTGTCTTCCTGAGCGAAGGCTTTGACGTATTAGTGAGCGGCCTTGCGGTCGACCACGCTCTCTTTGGACCACTTTTTGATACGGAAGCTGCGCAAGCTTCACCGATCACTAAAGACGTAAACGGATTGGGTTCATTGTTGTACTGTTTTACCACTGGACTGTGGCCTTATCCGGTGTATTCCAAGGAGAAGAATCCCGATCCGGAATTGAGTGTGCACGTACCTTTCTCACCCAAAGCCGGTAGAGACATCCCGTTGCCCTCAAGTGTCAGGGCGAGTATTCCGCGCGCCGTTGACGATCTTGTTAGTCGAAGTGTGATCGGTGTGAGTAAATCCCGCGGTGTGACCCGAATTCAAGACTCACTTGGTTTTGCAAACTCGATTGCTTCGGCAAGGGACTACCTCGCGCCGCTCAGCACGACGACTGTACGAGCACCTGTCGGCCTTTCCGAAAGGACCTCACCTGCCAGTTTTGCAAAGCGTGCGATTGGCGTTGTGATCCCTGCTGCTGCAGTAGTAGCGATTTCATTATTGGGTTTGCTGATTCTCAGCAGTGCTCACTCAGCAGCGCCACAGGTGAATTCCAATGGGAACACGGTCGACGTAACGAAAATCTTGACGGGCCCGGCCACCCCATATGTTGAGGTCGAGGTGGCTAACGCAGCCGACACCGTTCCTATTGAGTCCGCGCGATCCTTTGACCCACGTGGCGGCCCGCCCAACGGAGTCCTGGGTACGGAAAGAGAAGGGGGCGTCGCACGCGCGATTGACGGTGATGTGGTCACAGCTTGGTTCACCAAGCCGTATCAAAGCGCAACCCTGGGTAAAAAAGGTGGTGTTGGCCTGATTCTGGACCTAGGTGAATCCGCCGCTGTAACCGGGGTTTCGCTAGGCCTTCTCGGCTACGGGACCGACCTACAGGTTCGGGTAGCAGATGAGATTTTGCCCGATCCGGATTTATGGACCAGGTTGGTCAGTATTGATGACGCCGGCTCACAAATCGAACTTCGAGCCCCCCGACCGGTAACTGGGCGATATATTCTGATCTGGCTCACCGGTATTCCACCGATGGAAAACGGTGACCGGTTCCAGGGTGGGATCACGAGTGTGTCCGTCTTCGGAACCGCACCTTCTCAGCCCATGAATTAACCGGGCCGGCCATTGAGGCGTAAATCAGCGGGCAACCAACCCCACGTTCACACTCTGATTAGGCTAATCGGGTGACGTTTACTGATCTACGCGAACTCAGTGATCGCGATTTGATCGCAGCGCACGTAACAGGGGACGCCCAAGCATTTAGTGAACTCGTGTCCCGCCACCGTGACCGCCTATGGTCGGTCGCACTCCGCACAACCGGTGATCCCGAAGAGGCATCGGACGCCCTCCAAGACGCGTTGATCTCAGCCTTTCGGCGAGCCGATCAATACCGTGGAGAGGCCGCGGTCACCACCTGGCTGCATCGAATCGTGGTGAATGCCGGTTTGGATCGGCTTCGCCGCAAGGCCGTCCGTCCGACCACCACCCTGCCTGACCACCACGAGAACAGCAGCATGGAGATCGTCGAGCCCCATGACGCAATCACCGAGCGGGAAAACTGGATGGAAATTTCAGCGGCCCTCTCCCAGTTGCCGAAAGACCAAAGAGAAGCCATCATTTTGGTAGATGTTCAAGGTTACTCGGTTGAAGCAGCAGCCAAAGAACTTCATTGTCCTGCGGGTACCATCAAAAGCCGATGTAGTCGCGGTCGGGCGAAACTCGCCGAGACGCTAGGCCATCTACGGAACCAAGATGGCAGCGAAATCGTCACACCGTTAGATCAAAATTCGACCAACTCTCGGAAGGAGGACAAAAAGTGAAAGACCACGACGAACATCTAGAATTCGCTGAAATACAATTCCGCGAACTCACCGGCAATTTGCGAGCCTTCGGCCAGTTTCTTGATTCTGAACCAGTGGAATCCATGCCAACAAGCGTCTGGGAACACCTTGCCACGACCCTTTCCCTTGAGTCCGCTGATCGAGTAGTTCCTGACTCTCCGGCCGCCTTGGGCTCAGACCCGGCAGTCGTCGAACTTGAGAGTTACCGGAAACGCCGCATTGGTGGCATATGGGTTGGTGGCCTGGTAGCTGCGAGCGTGACCTTGTTCGCCGTCGGAATTGGGGTTAATACCCTCAGTTCAGACACCGACGATCGCAATGTGGTTGTTGCTGGTGCTCAGCCTGAACTCGCTGAACTCGTTCAAGTCCCTACTCCTGACGTTGCCGATTCTGGCGCTCTCACCGCCACATCACCCCAGATTATTCAAGCCGGTTTTGTTCAGCCTGCGGTTGAAGTGATGGAAAGCGGTCACGACTACAACTCCGCAAACCTCAAAGACACGATTACCCGACTATTGAGCACGATCGGGATTAATAAACCCATGGACATGTTTATGGCTCCCGTCCATACCATGGAAGCCGCTAAAATGACCAAGTCGACCGGGATGACAGCAAGCCTAGAGACCTTGCGTAACTGCCTCAATGAGATCACCAAGTCAGAGTCTTCCCAAGCCATAATTGTCGATCGCGCAACTTTCCAAGGAATGGATGCCGGAGTGGTCGTGATCCCCATGGTCATGTTCAAAGGAATGGATACGCTGACAACAAGTGATGACCGACTGAAATTTGCTGTCAACCTTGAACTCTCGGGCGCTGACCTAGGAGCACTCGACGTGTGGGTTGTCGGGCCCGACTGCGGCACTCTGGCACTTGACGTTTACTCGCACGTAAGCCATTCACTCAACTAGGTCGGTATCACGCGGGGGGCGTAGACTCTTATCGCACATCTATTCCGTGGCCATACACAATGAAAGTAGTGGTTTTTGTGAGTGAAGTTCGTGATGTAATAATTATTGGATCCGGTCCCGCAGGCTACACGGCCGCGGTTTACGCGGCTCGAGCTCAACTCAACCCGTTGCTGTTCGAAGGCGCCGTAACTGCCGGTGGCGCCCTGATGAACACGACCGAGGTTGAAAACTTCCCAGGTTTTGAAGACGGTGTTATGGGACCGCAACTGATGGAGAATATGCGTGCACAAGCCGTTCGCTTTGGCACCGAAATTATCACCGACGACATCACCCAGATCAATATTGACGGTGACATTAAATTCGCCACCGACGGTGCTGGCAATGTGCACCAAGCCCGCACACTGATCCTGGCCATGGGCTCGGGTTACCGCGAACTTGGTTTGCCCGACGAGAAGCGACTCAGCGGTCATGGTGTTTCCTGGTGTGCGACGTGTGATGGTTTCTTCTTCCGCGACCAAGACATCGCCGTTGTCGGTGGTGGGGACTCAGCACTGGAAGAAGCAACTTTCCTCACGCGCTTCGCCAAGTCTGTCACGCTGATTCACCGTCGCGATGAACTGCGTGGCAGCAAGATCATGCAGGAACGCGCGCTGGCCAATGAAAAAATTCACATGGCTTGGAACAGTGAAGTTGCTGCCATTCATGGTGAGGTGAAGCTTTCTAGCATCACCCTTCGCGACACCACGAATGGCGCAGAACGTGAACTCGCGGTCACCGGCTTATTTATTGCGATCGGCCACGATCCCCGGTCAGAACTACTTGCCGGCAAAGTTGATCTTGACCCAGAGGGTTACGTACTTGTTCAACCCGACTCAACGCGTACCTCTGCTTCCGGCGTGTTCGCCTGTGGTGATTTGGTCGACCACATTTACCGTCAAGCGGTTACCGCCGCTGGAACCGGCTGTGCCTCCGCCCTCGACGCTGAGCGGTATCTCGCGCACCAGTAGCCGAAACACCAACCTTTGTCGCTAAGTTAGACCCTAATCAAAGGAGAATGACATGGGAGCAACCAAGATCGTCACTGACGCCAACTTCGCCGAAGAAGTACTCATGAGCGAGAAGCCCGTACTCGTTGACTTCTGGGCCGAGTGGTGTGGTCCCTGTAAAATGGTCGCCCCGATTCTTGAAGAGATCGCTGCCGCGAACGAAGGGCTTGTCATCGCCAAAATGAATGTCGACGAAAACCCAACAACCCCGGCTTCCTACGGCATCACGTCAATCCCTACCATGAATGTGTATCAGGGCGGACAGATCGTAAAGACAATCATTGGTGCAAAGCCAAAGGCTGCTTTACTCGCTGACCTAGCTCCGTACTTGTAGGCAATGCTCCGCCTTGGTTCAACCGGGGCGGCCGTTGCGGAGGTCCGCGCACGGCTCGCGCACCTCGGTCTACTTACTAGCACAAGCGACGCTGCCCTCACGGTAGACATTTACGATGAACAGGTTGCCGTTGCCGTTCGCACATTTCAACAGGAGCGCGGGATCACCGTTGATGGTCTCGTTGGTCCGGAGACTTTCCGTCGCTTGGACGAAGCCCGCTGGCAATTAGGTGATCGGGTACTTTCATTTACCCCCGGTCATGTCATGGTTGGTGACGACGTCACCGAACTTCAGCGCAGGTTAAATCAACTTGGTTTCAACGCGGGCAGGCCCGACGGGATTTTTGCTGCCCCTACCGATCTGGCATTGCGCGACTTCCAACGTGGCGTAGGTGTGAGTTCCGACGGAACCTGTGCCCTAGATACCTTGCGTGCATTTGAACGGCTATCCCGCTCCATTGTTGGTGGGGATTCGGGTGCCTTGCGCGAACACGCATCCCTTGCGTCCCTTCGAACCGGAATCGCGGACAAAGTAATTGTTATTGACCCAGGTGAAACCGTTCACCCAGCATTGACCTACGCAATTTGTGTTCGCGTTGAAGGCCGCCTAGCGGCTCTTGGCACTCAGGTACTACTCACCCGACCCGAGATTCCGGTCGAGCACAAAACTCAATCAACTCACGCGGAATTTGCCAACAGCATGGATGCCGACATTGTGATTTCCCTACACCTTGATGAAGTGGAGAGCCCTAAACCCAATGGGATCTCCGTTTATTACTTTGGTTCACCTAATGGCGGCAACCACTCACCCGGCGGTCGGATCCTCGCAGGGTTGATCAATGAGGAGTTGATTAGTCGAACAGACCGTAAAGATTGTTTAATTCACGCCCGAACGTGGGACCTGCTGCGGTTCACCCAGATGCCGACCGTTCGAATTGAGCTGGGTTACATGTCCAATGTCGGGGATGCAAAACGCTTAACGTCCGAGGTATTTCACGACGCTGTAGCCGAAGGGGTTGTCGCGGCGCTCACCAAGTTTTGCTCTCCCCGCTAGGCCACATCAGCCGCACCAGGAATCCCAGTCCAACACCAATCCCGATTAACAGCGCTGCCGAGAAGAAACCTTTCATCACCCACCTCCCATGCATGAAAGACTACGCGTATGACTAATTGGAGTGGGTACACCCACCGGGTTCGCTTTAGTGAGGTTGACCCCCAAAGCATTGTGTTCAATTCCCGTTACCTCGAGTTCTTCGATGCCGCCAGCATCGAGTACTTCCGCGCATATGGGTACCCGCCCGACACCATGTCGGTTGCTGGACTCGATCCGGTAGTGGTTGAGGTCAATATTCGCTACCACGAACCGGCTCGAATGGATCAGCTTCTCCACATCGACGTACGTTGCTCGCGGCTCGGTATCGCAAGTTTCGACCTCTTTTTTACCACGCGAATCCAAGATCAGAGAACTGGCTCATTGTCTAAAAGTGCCATTACTTCGGCAACGGTCACCTACGTCAATGTTGATCAAAAGATCAGAAAGTCAACACCAATCCCGAAAGAATTCCATGAGTTTCTTGAGTTAACCGAGTAAAAGTCACACAATAAGTTGCGTAATGGGTGCCAAGAGGTCGTTAATGTAATTCGTACGCAGCATGGTGAACAAAACCAAGATCACGATGAATCCGGAGATTCCAGCAATCTGAACCGGTATTCGGATTCGTTTAGGTGGAAACACCATGACGGCGGCGACGGCGGCTCCGACAACGAGACCGCCGAAGTGTGCACGCCAATCAACCCCGGGCGAGAAGAAGCCGATTGCAACGTTAACCGCCAACAAGAACAGCACCTGTTTGATGTCGTAACGCATTCTGCGCCCGGCAACAATGAGCGCACCCATCAAACCAAAGATTGCGCCGGATGCACCAACCGAGACGGTTTGAATGTCGGAGAACCAATAGGAGGCAACAGAACCACCGAGGGCGGCCAGCAGATAGAGAGTAATGAATCGCGTGTGGCCAAGGATCCGTTCAAGGGTTGGACCAAGGAAGAACAGCACGTACATATTGAATGCAATGTGGATGAAAGATCCGTGTAGAAAAGCGCTGGTGAACAATCGCCACCACTCACCACCTTGGGCAATGGCAACCGGATACATCCCGAATTCCACGGCGACTTCATTGACTCCTTGTGCGTACTGAATGGCAAAGAGAAAAACGTTGATGCCGATGAGTGCGTAGGTGACGCGTGGGGTGGTGACCAATGCACCACCAGCGACCGTCGTCGGGGCTGGTGGTGCATTGACCTTCATGCAATCGGGGCATCGGTAACCAACGGGCGCTTCAATCATGCATTCGGTGCAAATTGGGTTTTCACACCGTGAACACGAGATGCGCGTTGGTCGGTCGAGATGTCGGTAGCAGAAGGGGGTTTCGTCCACTGAATTTAGTTGCGGACAATTTCAATCGACGTGATCACAACATCTGACTTAGGGCGGTCCTGTGAACCGGTTTCAACAGCCGCAATCGCATCAACAATGTCACGTCCAGCTTGGTCGGCAACTTCACCGAAAATCGTGTGCTTAAAATTCAACCACGTGGTTGCCGCTACGGTGACAAAAAACTGGGAGCCATTGGTGCCCGGGCCAGAATTCGCCATTGCCAGTAAATACGGCTTGTCAAATGTGAGCTCCGGGTGCGCTTCGTCAGCGAACTTGTAGCCGGGACCACCGGTTCCGGTACCCAGTGGGTCTCCACCTTGGATCATGAAACCCGGAATAATCCGGTGAAAGACAACGTCCTTGTACAACGGATCCGTTGTCTTCGAACCTGTCTTTGGGTTGGTCCATTCCTTGGTTCCCTCTGACAGACCGGTGAAGTTATCCACCGTTTTAGGGGCGTGGTCGGGGAAAAGGTTACAGTTAATGTCGCCGAGATTTGTATGAATAATCGCTTGTAATGTCATGTGCTGATCCTTCCACGCCACCTTGGTGGGTATTCGCGCGGGCGGTAAATGTCCAAGCACAACACACCAACCACATCACATGATTCAGCCATTCTTTTATTGAGTGTAATCATGGCTTGGGCGCCAGCGTCTAAGGCTTTAGCAATATGAAGCGCATCAAGGCTCCGTAAATTTCCTTCGCCAAAGGTCCCCGCAAATCGAAAGTGTGAGGGCGTGTGTTCCACGATCACGAAGCCTTCGAGTAGTGTCGAGATCTCAGTTTGGTCGACCGACTGACGAACGGTAGTTCGCCTTACTTCGGTCTCTGTTATTCTCCCGGTCGCTAAACCGTGGTGATCGGTTATCAGGTAATACAGGTACTGCTCAACAACAGTGGAAGCCGATTCACGTAAAAATAGTGGAACTATCGCGGACGAGTCCAAGTAAACAATCGCTATTCACCGCGTAATTATTGAAGGGTTTCACTCCCTGTCTCACCAATAATAGGTTCTACGGGCGTCATGGATGCAAAGCTGAAGTTTGGATCTGCGGGAGTATATTTGTGGCCCTCCAGTGGGTCGTTGGTTACCGCATGGAGTTCTGCCACGTCGGCGGCCGTTGTTGGTAATAATGAACGTGGCACCGTTCTCAGCTTCATTGAGAATGCGACCGCTCTCATTGCGAAGCGTCTTGTGATTAAACCGTTCCACCGTCATAATCAAAATGAAGCCTACGTAGTACGGTGCAGTGCGGTGCAGCATTCCGTGGCGCGATGTAGCGCGCTCGCGCGGTGATTATCGTGTACAAGTAATGGAACTTGTGGAGCTTAGGAGACTCGAACTCCTGACATCTGCCTTGCAAAGGCAGCGCTCTACCAACTGAGCTAAAGCCCCCCGTATTGCGGGGTGTGCGCCGAACCCGTGCGAGCCGGTTCTGGTGCGAAGAAGATGTTAGCTCAAGTCCTGATCGGCCCCGACCTCAGACCACAGGTCATCGTCATTTTCAATCTCGTTCATCTTTCGGTACACCAAGTACCCAACACCGGCCAGAAGAACAAGTAACAGCAGCTTTTTCATAGTGCCAAGATACACGGCTCCACTCACGCTTAAACCACGGTTTCCCATGTGGCGATATCCATGCATGTGGCCTAGCGCTCACGTATGTTGATATTCGAACATGCCAGCACGTAGAAAAAGTCGTCCCCCGCAATTCTGGACTGGTTCATGGGAGGGCTAACACGGTGCCCTACCGGGTTGAGATGGACAGAATTAGCCTAGAACACCCCGTTTTTGTCGGACTTTCCCAGGAACTGGGAAAGTCTGGCGTGGGGGTGGGTGGGCCCAGATGGACTTGAACCATCGACCTCTTCCTTATCAGGGAAGCGCTCTAACCAAGCTGAGCTATGGGCCCGAAATAGCGTGCCGAGACTACCCGACTCCCCCTCACCACGTTTTCAGGGGCACAGGCAATGTGAAGGTGTACCTTTTTCGGATCCTCATGGCTGTGGTCGCTGATGGCCCATTGAGACCGATAGCCTTGCCGGGTGAAGGGGATCATTCTTGCTGGGGGAACGGGAAGCCGGCTGTGGCCGATCACTAAGGGAGTGAGTAAGCAATTGCTTCCGGTCTACGACAAGCCGATGCTGCACTACCCCCTCGCCACGCTGATGGGTGCGGGTATCCGTGAGGTACTGGTAATCACTACCCCTGAGGATTCGGATTCATTCGCTCGCCTACTAGGTGATGGTTCGGCCTGGGGGATGAGTATCAGTTTTGCAACCCAAGCCAAGCCCGAGGGTCTGGCACAAGCGTTTTTAATCGGCGAAATGTTTTTAGCAGGCGAGTCCGCTGCACTAATTTTGGGCGATAATCTTTTCTACGGGCCTTCATTAGGGCGTAAGCTCGCGGAGTTAACCTCGGTCGTTGGCGCCCACGTTTTTGCCTACGAAGTTGCTAACCCCAGTGAGTACGGTGTTGTTGCATTTGACGAGTCCGGGGTAGTAACCTCGATTGAAGAGAAACCGGTGAGACCTAAGAGTTCATACGCTGTTCCAGGCTTGTATTTCTACGACGACACCGTTGTTGCGGTGGCCAAGTCAATTAAACCCTCCGCTCGCGGTGAGCTAGAAATCACTGCGGTGAACGATCACTACTTGCAAGCCGGCTTACTCAAGGTTGCCGTGTTGGAGCGTGGTACTGCGTGGCTGGATACAGGAACATTCCGCTCACTGCAAGATGCCGGCGAATTTGTCCGGGTGATGGAGGACCGTACCGGCACCAAGGTTGGTTGCGTTGAAGAAATCGCGTGGCGTAATGGTTGGATCACGTCGGCACAACTAATTGAGTTAGCCCAACCGCTGTTGAAGAGTGGTTACGGCGAGTACCTCGTTGCACTGTCTCAAAAATAATGTGGTTCAGTCATCTTCTGAAAGCACAACTTCAACGCCGCCGGTGATACTTACGGTGAGGTTATAGAGGATTGCGAACAGTCCCGCAAGTGCCGAAATTAAAACGATTTCAACCGACACGAAAATGAGTGTTGCACCGATAACTTGAGTGAACCCGAGGGACGTGACCAGGTCAAGGCCACTTGTGCTGCCGACCACGTCGGTGACTGTTCCGGATAAGGATTCGATGACGCCCGTACGGTCCAACATAAACCAGACGGCTGTGACCGCAATGACGATAATGATTCCAATGGCGAGTGAGAGGATGAAGGCCGCTTTGGTAACCGACCAGGGATCAAACCTGGATACGTACAGGCGTGCCCGCCGCGGACCCCCGGTCACTCGCTCGCCTTGACTTCGATTTCTCCGGTTACTTCGGCGATCACTTCACCTTCAACGATTTCTTCTTCGTCTTCGGTGCCTTTGGCAACAGCGACAACATTGACGTCCTCACCCAAGCGCATCATGCGCACACCCATGGTGTCCCGGCCTGAGGCACGGATTTCATCGACCCTGGTGCGAATCACGACACCATTTGAGGCAATGGCAAAAATCTGATCCGTTTCTGAGCAGACCATGGCGCCAACGAGTTCACCGCGTTCTTCCGGGAGTTTCATGGCGCGAACACCCTTGATTCCACGACCCTTTGCTGCCCATTCATCGACTGAAGTTCGCTTGGCAAATCCGCCATCGGTGATGGTAACCACGAATGTTCCTGGCGTGACAACGTCCATGGACAAGAGAGCATCCTCGGCTCGGAACCGCATCCCGATGACACCACCGGTGGCCCGACCCATTGGGCGCAGGGTCGCGTCATTGGCTGTGAAACGCGCTGAGAGACCTTTTTTAGAGACCAGAAGTAGGTCGTCAGTCTCTGAGACAAGACGGGCGCCCATGAGTTGATCGCCTTCATGCAGGTTGATGGCGATGATTCCACCTTGACGGTTGGTGTCGTACTCACTCAGACGGGTTTTCTTCACCATGCCGGCTTGTGTTGAGAGCACGAGGTAATCACTTGCCGCATAGTCCGGAATTGCAAGGACTTGAGCGATTGTTTCATCTGGTTGGAATGCCAACAGGTTGGCCACATGCTGCCCCCGAGCATCGCGTCCGGTTTCGGGTAGTTGGTAGGCCTTGGCGCGGTAAACCCGACCAAGGTTGGTGAAAAACAAAATCCAATGGTGGGTAGTCGTAACAAACAGATGTTCAACAACGTCGTCTTGACGCAGGTTTGCGCCTTTGACCCCACGACCACCACGGCGCTGGGAGCGGTAGAGGTCACTAAGGGTGCGCTTGGCGTAGCCACCGGACGTGATCGTGACAACAACGTCTTCGACCGCAATCAGATCTTCGTCTGTCACGTCACCGTCCCAAGCGACAATTTCAGTGCGGCGTTCATCACCGAATTTGTCGGAGATTTCGGTCAGTTCGTCACTGATAATAGTTCGCTGACGTTGATCTGATGCCAAGATGTCGTTGTAGTCAGCGATTTTCGTCATGAGTTCTTCGTGTTCGTCAATAATTTTTTGACGTTCAAGTGCCGCAAGCCGGCGTAATTGCATGTCAAGAATTGCGGTTGCCTGGATCTCGTCAATCTCAAGTAATTCAATCAATCCGGTGCGGGCGTCATCAACTGTTGCACTCGCGCGAATCAAGGCAATGACGGCGTCGAGGGCGTCAAGTGCTTTGAGGTAACCGCTGAGAATATGCGCTCGCTCTTCCGCTTTGCGCAAACGGAAGCGGGTACGGCGCTGGATTACTTCAATCTGATGTAGAACCCAGTAACTCAGGAACTGTTCCAACGTCAACGTACGTGGTATCGAGTCAACGAGGGCCAACATGTTTGCACCAAAGTTGTCTTGAAGTTGCGTGTGCTTAAACAGTTGATTGAGCACGACCTGGGCTACTGCATCACGTTTGAGTTCGATGATCAAACGCATACCGGTACGTGATGAGGAGTCATCGCGGACGTCTGAGATCCCGGTAAGTTTTCCGTCACCCACAAGTTCAGCAATACGAAGGAGAAGGTTGTCGGGGTTCACTTGATAAGGAAGTGCGGTGACAACCAAGATCTGACGGCCGCGCTTGTCCTCGTCGACCGTAACCAACGCGCGCATGGTAACTGATCCACGTCCGGTGCGCTGGGCATCTTCGATTCCCTTGCGGCCAACGATGAGTGCACCAGTGGGGAAATCTGGTCCCTTGATTAGTTCCATGAGTGCGCTTTGACGTTGTTCACCCGTTGACTCCGGGTTGGCGAGGAGCCATTGGGCACCTGCTGCAATTTCACGCAGGTTGTGCGGTGGCATGTTTGTAGCCATGCCAACCGCAATACCCGAGCTTCCGTTCACTAGGAGGTTAGGGAACCTACTGGGCAGAACCGATGGCTCTAGGGTGCGACCGTCGTAGTTCGGCTGAAAATTCACGGTGTCTTCGTCGATATCGCGCACCATCTCCATGGCGAGTGGTGCCATCCGGCACTCGGTGTAACGCTGGGCTGCGGGGGGGTCGTTACCCGGTGAGCCAAAGTTACCTTGACCTTGAACGAGCGGATAACGCAGTGACCACGGTTGGGCTAAACGCACGAGTGCGTCGTAGATCGCACTGTCTCCGTGTGGGTGGAAGTTACCCATAACGTCACCGACCACGCGGGCACTTTTGGAGAAGTTTCGATCAGGTCGGTAGCCACCGTCATACATTGCGTAAAGAACGCGGCGGTGGACCGGCTTGAGTCCATCGCGCACGTCGGGTAACGCACGGGACACGATAACCGACATGGAGTAATCAAGATAGGAACGCTGCATCTCTGTCTGCAGGTCGACCGGCTCAATCCGGCCGTGACTACTGACTTCTTCTACCACTTCAATGTCGTCTGACACGATGTTCTCCGTAACGTAGTTTCTCGGCGAGCAGTTACTTAGCTGGTGGTTGCTTGTCTAAATATCGAGGAAGCGCACATCGCGGGCGTTTTGTTGAATAAAGTTTCGGCGGGACTCAACGTCTTCACCCATCAACACGCTGAACATTTCGTCAGCCTGCGCCGCGTCGTCGAGGGTTATCTGCAGAAGCACCCGCTCAGCTGGATTCATGGTGGTGTCCCACAGTTCGTCGGCGTTCATTTCACCGAGACCTTTGTAGCGCTGAATTGACTCTTCCTTGGGCAGACGTTTACCCGCTGCAATCCCAGCCTCGATGATCGCATTTTTTTCCCGATCAGAATACGCGAAATCAGCGGTCTCACGCGACCACTTGATTTTGAATAATGGCGGTTGGGCCAAGAACACGTGACCAGTTTCAACGAGTGGACGCATAAAGCGAAACAAGAAAGTCAGCAGCAGTGTTCGGATGTGCTGTCCGTCAACGTCAGCGTCGGCCATCAGAACAACTTTGTGGTAACGCAACCGATTGAGATCAAATTCTTCTTGGATGCCAGTACCAAAAGCCGAGATCAATGCTTGCACCTCGGTGTTTTGAAGTACCTTGTCGATCCGAGCTTTTTCCACGTTAATGATCTTCCCGCGAATGGGCAGAATTGCTTGGGTACGAGGATCACGGCCCTGTCGCGCCGAACCACCAGCACTGTCACCTTCGACAATAAACACTTCGCAGTCCTCGGGCTCCCGGCTGGAGCAGTCAATCAACTTGCCGGGCATCCCGGCACCGCCAAGTAGTCCTTTTCGGTTGCGGGCAAGGTCACGTGCTTTCCGGGCCGCGATGCGCGCGGTTGCCGCGTTCATAGATTTACGCGCAATCTCTTTGCCCTCGGCCGGGTTTTGTTCAAACCAGGCACCGAGTTGGTCGTTCACCACTTTTTGAACGAAAGCCTTCATTTCGGTGTTACCGAGTTTCGTTTTCGTTTGACCTTCGAACTGTGGATCAACAAGTTTCACACTAACAATCGCGGTGAGTCCTTCGCGGATGTCCTCACCCGAAAGATTGATGTCTTTCTCTTTGAGAATATTCCATTCGCGTGAAAACTTGTTAACAAGGGATGTGAGTGCGGTACGAAAACCTTCTTCGTGGGTTCCGCCTTCGGTGGTGTTAATCGTGTTCGCAAAGGTGTACACCGACTCGGCATAGGAGCTATTCCACTGCATTGAAATCTCTGCGCTCAGCGTCTTGTTCTCGTTCTCAGCAATGAGATCAATAACGGTTGGATTTGCAACCCCTTTACTTGCATTGATGTGACGAACGAAGTCGGAAATCCCGCCGTCATACATGTAGGAAACATGACGAACCGCTTCCACAGCCTCGGTTGGGTTCTCCATGCCAACCTGGTCAACCAGGTCAACCACAACAACCGAGCCGGGCCGTTCGTCGGTGAGCTCCAGCGTCAAGCCACGGTTAAGAAACGCCATTTCTTGGAAACGGCGAGCAAGGGTGGTGAAGTCGTAGGTGGTGGTTTCAAATATTTCACCGTCGGCCCAGAAAGTCACCGTGGTTCCCGTGCGAGTGGTCGCTTCTCCTTTGTCCAGGGGAGCTGTGGGTGCGCCGTACTTGTAATGTTGGCGATATACGTTTCCCTCACGATGAATTTCAACGGCAAGGTCGGTGGAGAGTGCGTTGACGACGGAAACACCCACACCGTGCAGACCACCGGAGACCGAATATCCGCTACCGCCGAATTTTCCACCGGCGTGCAGTACGGTCAAAACGACCTCAACGGCTGGTTTTTTTTCAATCGGATGCTCATCAACGGGAATTCCACGGCCATCGTCAATGACCCGAATAGCGCCATCCGGCAGGATCGTGACCGAAATTCTGGTGGCGTGCCCTGCTAAGGCCTCGTCGACGGAGTTATCCACCACTTCGTAGACCAAGTGGTGTAGGCCCCGCTCACCCGTTGAACCGATGTACATACCGGGGCGCTTACGTACCGCGTCAAGGCCTTCGAGGACCTGGATATCACTGGCGTCGTAGGTCATGTGGGGCCTCCTGAGCGTGGAACTAATAAATACGACGAAGATCTAAGTCTACCCTGAAGTCCTGACATCACCTAGCCCAAAAACGAATAATGAGCGATATATGCGCCTAGTGACCCCCCACTTACTAGTGGACCTACGAATTGACCTAGAAAATCCGTCCATTTTCGCGCTAGGGGCCAAATTCGACTACATCAGGAAAAGTCTTAAGGCTATCCGTACGTGTCACGCGGGCCTCTGCCGGCCACATGCCACGCTCCTTTCTTCCACGACGGCCCTTGGGGGCCAACGATCGAAATCTTGAGGACGACCCCATCACCCACTTCCCCGGCAATTTTGGCCATTATCTGGTTCTGCAACAGGCGTAGTTGGGTTGCCCAGGCCGTTGATTCGGCGCTGAGTCGCAGTGTTCCATCTTCAAAACCGGCCGGAACGCAGTGGTCGGCAATATCGGCCCCGACGATGCGGGACCAGGAATTCAGTAATCGTGCGATCGAACTTTCTTGCTCCCACCCATTTTCAGTCACCAGTTTGTCCACTGCGCTGCTAAGACGTTCAGGATCTCTTCCACTTCGTGCGCTTTTAGCTATCCTCTTGGACGGTAGTCCTCGTGTTGTTCGGCGTAAGAGCCGGTCTGCCGCCTGGGCTTGTTCCTCCGGTGTGAGGTCCTCACTCATGTGCTTCATCGCCTTGAGCAACGACCGAACCTAATGAAACATAGAATCGCGCCCCACCGAGTTCGGTTGGTACATCTGATTCGACCGCGGCCGTAATAAAAACTTGTGGCGCATTTTTTGTCAGCTCTATGATTGTGGCACGACGTATGACATCAAGTTCAGCAAAAACATCGTCGAGGATGAGTATCGGTTCGATTCCGTCGGCTTTTAATACATCAGCGCTTGCTACCCGAAGCGCTAACGCTGCGGACCAACACTCACCGTGTGATGCGTAACCTTTGAGTGGTAATCCGCCGAGTCCAATAAAGAGTTCGTCGCGGTGTGGACCGACCAGTGTGACTCCTCGAATGAGTTCATCTTTTTTTCGTTCGGCTAGCTTCTCCAGTATGTATTTTCTAATGTCACTTTGAGTTAATGCTTCAATCTCATCTTCCGGTAAATACTTGGATTGATAGGAGAGAAATATTTCCGATGAACTAACGGCAGCTTCTCCACCGCTAATTGAATGGTATCTTTTCTGGATAAAAGGTTTTAAATCACTGACGAATTGAATCCTGGTGTGAGTAATTTCGGCGCCGTGTTGTGCTAACTGGTCATTCCACACATCAAGGGTGCTTTCAATATTTTCTCGGTGTGAGGATTTTAATAGTGCATTGCGCTGTCGAAGTACTTTTTCATAATCATTCTTGACACCCATAAATCGAGGTGTTCGTTGAACCAGGGTTTGGTCCATGAAGCTTCGACGTTCACTAGGATCGCCTTTGACTAATGCTAAGTCTTCCGGTGCAAACATGATGACCCGGACAATTCCCAACATATCTCGTACCCGTGGAAGTGGTGAACGATTTATTTTTGCTCTATTAGTTTTACCGGGGGTGATTTCAAGGTCAATTGCGACGGTGCGATCCGCTTCTTTAATCCGCGCCCTAATGACGGCAGATGTCTTCCCTGCACTAACCAGTGGGTTTTCGCTCGCAACACGATGTGAGTTGAGAGTAGCGAGGTAATAAATCGCTTCAACAATATTGGTTTTCCCTTGACCATTTGATCCAACAAGGGTATTAACTCCTGGCACAAATTCAACGTGTATCTCGTTGTAAGAGCGAAAATTATCAAGATGAAGGGCTTGCACCCACATAGATCAGCCCGTCAAACGTACGGGCATCAATAAATAACGATAGTCAGCCTGCATGTCAGCATTGTCGTTTGTCATCCCGGTAATAACGGCAGGTTTTGTCGCCAAAGTAAATGAGAATCGAACTTTTGGTGCATCAATTGCGTTGAGTCCGTCGAGGAGGTAACCAGGATTAAAAGCAATTTCAATTGGATCACCCTCAAGGTTTACTTCAAGCACCTCAGTTGCTTGGGCGTCATCACCTGATCCAGCTCGCATATTAATTTCCCCGTGATTAAAGCTCATCCGGATTGGCGTATTGCGTTCGGCCACGAGAGCAACACGCTTCACCGCATTAACTAACTCGGAGGTATCAACAATTGCGGTGGTTGAACTCTCATTAGGAAGTAGCGATCTATATTTCGGAAATTCACCATCAAGGAGCCTAGTAGTTGTCCGCATACCTTCTGCTTCAAAACCAATAAGTTTTTGACCGTCGGGTGCAATGGCTAGTTCAACGATTTTTGATGAACCCATGCTTTTTGCGGCATCGGCTAAAATTCGAGCTGGAATCAAGGTGTTAACTTCGATTGACGTTTTAGTGGGCGACCATGGGAAGGTTCGAACCGCTAACCGGTAGCGATCTGTTGCCGCCAACGTAATACTTGACCCATCAATCTCCATCCGAATGCCGGTAAGGACAGGAATCGTGTCATCTTTACCAGCGGCGATTGCCACCTGTGCGACGGCTTCGGCAAAAACGTCACCATCAACATTACCGGCTGTCGTTGGCATATCGGGTAAAGCGGGATAATCCTCGACGGGAAGTGTTGGCAAAGTAAATGAACTACGACCACACTCAATTGATACCCGATTACCATCGAGTTTAATTACAACCGGCGCCGGTGGAAGCGACTTTGTAATGTCGGCTAAGAGTCGACCAGACACCAGAACTTTACCGGATTCAATAACGTCAACCTTTACCTGTACACGTGCAGATATTTCGTAATCAAAACTTGAAAGGGTTAGTGAATCCTGTTCAGCTATCAACATGACCCCGGAGAGAACCGGCATAGATGGTCGTGATGGCAGGGTTCGAGCAGCCCACGTGACAGCGTGTGCCAACGTGTCACGTTCGACTCGGATGTGCATTACTTCATGCCCCTGTCTAAAAATCAGTAATTAAGCAAAGCCTTAGTGTGCACTATCTGTATTTTTTTTGAAAGAGCAACCACAAAGCTGGTGGATTACACGAGGTGGAGGAAGATTATGTGTGAACAGGATAAAGTGTGATGGGTAGTTATAACATTTAATTATTGATGTAGGTAGTAGTAGTCATAGGTCCTGTGCATACTGGGGATAAATCGTTGTTTGTGAGGGATCTATGCGTGTTGGGTCTGGCGTAGTCTGTGGATATCTGTGGTAAAACTGTTAATCCATGTGGATAAAATAGAGATGGAAACGTATTTCCCCAAAAATAGCCTTGATTATCCACAACGGTTAATATTTTCGGATCGTTAAATGGTGTCTATCCACAGGCTGTAAACAGGTGGGGAAATTCAGACATGTTGTGTTCATTTAGTGACTTATCAACAAGCCTATCCACAGGCTTTGTCCACAACTGTGGATAATATGGGGATGGAAGATAGTCCTGAGATGTAAGTGACTGGTGATTACATCGGTCGGGGTTGGGATTTAATCCGGCTGGTGAGGTCGGTGACCTGGTTATACAAACTGCGTTTCTCGGCCATAAGTTCTCGGATCTTACGATCGGCATGCATAACGGTTGTGTGGTCACGACCACCAAATGCCTGACCGATTTTAGGCAGAGATAGATCAGTGAGTTCCCGGCATAAATACATCGAGATTTGCCTCGCGGTGACCAAAGTTCGACTACGACTTGCACCACAGAGTTCCTCAATGCTTACCCCAAAATAGGAGGCACAGGCTCCCATTATTTGAGCGGCGGTTATTTCAGGGCCGACATCGGATGGGAGTAAGTCCTTCAGGACAGCTTCAGTGATGGCAAGATCAACGGGTTGCTGATTCAAAGATGCGAATGCGGTAACCCGGATGAGGGCTCCCTCGAGCTCACGAATATTGGTTGAAATTTTTGAAGCAATGTATTCAAGAACTTCAGGGGGTGCGACCAGTCGTTGTTGGGTGCTCTTTTTACGAAGGATAGCGATCCGGGTTTCAAGGTCGGGAGGTTGAACGTCGGTGATTAAACCCCACTCAAAACGTGAACGCATTCTGTCTTCAAAGTCAGGAAGTTGTTTGGGTGGTAAATCACTGGTGATGACAATCTGTTTATTTGCATTATGTAAAGTGTTAAAGGTATGGAAAAACTCCTCCTGCGTCTGTACTTTTCCGCTAAGGAATTGAATGTCGTCAACGAGTAGAACGTCGATATCTCGGTAGCGCCGCTGGAAGTTGGCGGCTTTATCGTCACGGATGCTGTTGATGAATTCATTGGTGAATTCTTCCGAACTGATATAGCGAACGTGTGTTCCTTTAAATAAAGTCTTGGTATAGTGACCAATTGCGTGAAGTAAGTGAGTCTTACCCAACCCGGATCCACCATAGATAAAAAGTGGGTTATAAGCCCGGGCTGGTTGTTCTGCCACGGCAACAGCCGCCGCGTGGGCGAACCTATTGCTGGTACCAATAACAAAAGTGTCAAAAGTGTACTTGTCATTGAGTCGGCCGAATTCCTCCTTGTTACTCGGTGACCCCATCCCGGGTCGATCAACATTCCCCATTCGGATATGTCCTCGACCCACCTCAAATACTGGTTCTGCATCGGCATAGGTCGAGTCGGCAACTTCATCGGTGAGATCGGCATCAAGGGTAGGTGCGATAGAGGGATCAACCGTGACCGCTAAGCGAATATCCCGGCCAACGATCTGACTCAGGGCGCTACTCACCAACGGACGTAGCCGGGTCTCCAGGACATCTTTGGTGAACTCATTGGGTGCCGCAATTAAAACCGTGTCCTCCACCAAACCTAATGGCCGGGTCAGGGAGACAAAGGCTTTCTGCTGCGGGCTCAAAGTGCCATCGGAGAGGGAATTCAGCGCTGCATTCCACATCGCGGTTAGCTCGTTATCCCCAGCCATTTTTACTCAACATCCTTATATTTCCAGATCTTGTCCACATGCTTATCCACAGGTGTGGATGACGGAATGAACCCTACAACCTTTCGATGGTGTTTGACAAGTAAATGCGTGTCATTGGCCATGGCGAGGAAGGTTGATGGAAGCGGGAAACGAATCCACCCGGGTGTATTGGGGGTTGGGTGTGACCACTGGTGCGGCATAGCGTAATCTGCGGAGGCTGATCACTGTGGTAGTACAGTTGCAGTTTCACCTCGAGGAGAATTATGAAGCGCACCTTCCAGCCCAACACCCGCCGCCGGGCAAAGACCCACGGCTTTCGGCTGCGGATGAGTACTCGCGCCGGCCGCAGTATTCTTGCTGCCCGCCGTGGCAAGGGTCGCACCCGCCTTTCTGCTTAATATATCTACGCCCAGTTGGTGGGCGGTGAGGTAAAGGTTCATGTTGGCAGCCCAGCATCGAATGCGAAGTTCAGGTGACTTTGTTGTGGTTCGCCGTCGTGGTAAAAAAGTGGTCATTCCAGGGGCGGTCTTCCACATTTATTCGGGAATGTACGGGGATTCCCCCACCCGGGTCGGTCTCACCGTCGGCAAAGATTGCGGTAATTCGGTGAAACGGCACCGTGTGAGTCGTCGCATCCGCGCGGCACTAAGACCTATCGTAAACGAGTTACCCGTTGGTACCGGTCTGGTCATCAAGGCCCTGCCCCAGATTCACGAGGTCTCACTGGATTCGGATTTGATCACCAGTTCACTTTTAGCGCGGGTGCACCGGTGATTTGGCTGAGAAATGCTGTCAATGCAGCTCTGTGGGCGTGGGATCACAGTGCTGGTTGGCTGTTCCAGTTTCTTTTCACTGTCCTGATCCGCGGTTATCAACTGTTGATTTCACCACTGTTACCCCCGAGTTGTCGCTTCCACCCGAGTTGCTCCACCTACGCTTTAGGGAGCATCCGTATCCACGGATCTGCCAAGGGCTTAGCCTTAGCCACGGTTCGCCTACTACGGTGCAATCCTTGGAATGAAGGTGGCTTGAATCCAGTGCCCGAAAAAGGTCGCTGGTTACCGGATATTTATTCGGATGGTCGCCGTCGAATTAGCGCGGACGGAGAACATGTTCATTCTTGATTGGCTGCAGAATGGGGTCAGCTGGATCCTGGTTCAGTTCCACCAGTTGTTGAGCAATGTCCTGGACCCTAATAGTGGCTGGACGTGGGCTTTCTCTATTGTCGGATTGGTTATTGTCATCCGAATATTGTTGATCCCGCTTTTTGTGAAGCAGATCAAAGCGCAGCGAAACTTGCAAATTATCCAGCCACAGATGAAGGAAATTCAAAAAAAGTACGCCGGGGATAAAGAACGCCAGTCCAAAGAAATGATGAAGCTGTACAAGGAGACGGGCACGAACCCCCTTGCATCGTGTTTGCCGATTCTGCTTCAAGCACCAATCTTCTTTGCACTTTTCACCGTGTTGCAGGGGATTGCAATGCTGAACCCTGAAGGCGTATTCAAGTGGGAACAATATGCGCCGCTGCTGCAGAACGCTCATGATGCATCCATCTTTGGCGTTCCCTTGTACGCGACGTTCCTCAATGCGAGTGAAGTCGCAGGCGATGGATTTAGTCCGAACGCAACCATAATTCTGGCATCGATTTTGATTCTCCTTATGAGCGGCACGACCTTTTTAACTCAGCGCCAATTGATTGTAAAAAATACCGCGCCGGGTAATCCAATGGTTCGCCAGCAAAAGATTCTTCTTTATGTCTTCCCGGTTGTTTTCGCCGTCGGTGGTATCAACTTCCCGATTGGTGTTTTGATCTACTGGTTCACCACCAACTTGTGGACCATGGGGCAACAGTTTTATGTCATTCGTAATAATCCCCAGCCAGGTACTCCCGCGTTTGACGCGCTGGAATCCCGCAAGAACGCAAAACTTGCCCGCAAAGGCAGGATAGTGACGGATGTGGAAGTTACCGACATAGTGTCGGTAACCCCCGAGCGGGTCCAACCTAAACGCACAGCAAAAAGCAAGAGAAGTCCTAATAAAAAGAAAAGCTAACCTGTGGGTCGAATTGTCGACCGCGTTATTAACGCAATGATCCGATAAGTCCTGAACCTAGAGAGTGAGTACGACCATGAGTGAAGTAACCGCAACCGATGCCAAGCAGCTCGACCAAGAGGGCGACGTAGCCGCCGACTACCTAGAGGGCCTCCTTGATATTTGCGATTTAGACGGTGATATTGACATTGAGGTTGACGCCAACCGGGCCCGTGTCTCAATCGTTGAAGTCGAAAAAGGCGAGCTGTCCCACTTAATCGGCGAGGACGGTGAAGTCCTACAGTCCCTTCAAGAACTCTCACGGTTGGCCGCCGCCCGGGAAACCGGTGAGCGCTCACGCTTAATGTTGGACATTGCCGGCTATCGGGGCAAGCAAAAAAAGGTCCTCGAAGAGGCCGCGGCAACTGCGTGTGCCGAAGCGCAGCGCACCTCAGCCCCGGTCCGGATGGCTCCCATGAATCCCTATGAGCGCAAAGTGGTTCATGACATTGTGGCAACCCAAGGCCTTGCCAGTGAATCCGAAGGCGATGAGCCCAATCGCCGTGTGGTCATTCGAGTTTCCTAACCCATGGTTTCCCGTGAAACATCGGGGGAGTTACCCGCGTGGCTGGACCCGGCCAAAAAGGCGCTAGAGCGCTACCAGGACATTTTGGCGGGTCCTGGTCTAGAGCGTGGCCTGATGGGTCCGCGGGAAATGCCCCGGCTGTGGGACCGTCATATTCTTAACTGCGCCGTGGTAGCTGAGCCGGAACTAGGTCTGATCCCAACAGGAGCTCTCGTGGCAGATGTTGGCTCCGGCGCCGGGCTGCCCGGCTTGGTGTGGGCGATCACCCGACCCGATCTGAGAATGATCCTGATTGAACCCCTGCTACGCCGGGCCACATTTCTTACCGAGGCGGTGATTGACCTAGGCCTGAGTGACCGCGTCACGGTCCTTCGGGCCCGCGCTGAAAAAGTGTTAGCAATCCCGAGCTGGACCGGAGTTGACATTGTTACCGCGCGAGCGGTTGCCCCGATGGAGCGGCTCCTGGGCTGGACCATGCCACTGCTGAAACCTGTTGGTGACCTGCTAGCCCTCAAAGGTTCCAGCGCTCAAAGCGAGATTGATCGCGCCACCGATGCCATTGGTCAGTTCGGAATCACCGACATTTCGGTCCTAACCTGCGGAACCGGTGTCGTGGAACCGCCGACGACCGTGGTGCGAGCCCGGCGTGCATTTCGGTAAGCAAATACGACACAATGGCCCGGTGCCGCAGCAATCTCACCCAAGCGAAAAACTGTCAGGTCTTGGTTGGCCAGTCAATGTTTCCCGTGAAACATTAACCAATGAAACCGATAAAAGAGTAAAAATAACCGGTTTAGGGTGGCCCACATGACCCGGATCATTACGATTGCCAATCAAAAAGGTGGTGTGGGTAAAACCACCACAACCGTCAATATTGCCGCTGCCATGGCCCAGGCGGGTAAACGCGTTTTGGTGATCGATCTGGATCCCCAAGGAAATGCCACCACGGCCGTGGGGATCGACCACAGTGAGGGCACGCCCGGAATCTACGACGTCCTGATGGGGGAAAGCACTCTAGCCCAGGTGATTAACCCCTGCCCGGATATCCCTGGCCTGTACGCAATTGCGGCAACAATTGACTTGGCCGGCGCTGAAATAGAGCTTGTATCCATCACGAACCGGGAACATCGTTTGCGGGAAGAGATCGACCTCTTGGTGAGAACCCACAACTTTGACTACATATTCCTCGACTGCCCGCCCAGCCTAGGTCTGTTAACCCTCAATGGCCTGGTTGCAGCCCGTGAAGTACTACTCCCCATCCAATGCGAGTACTACGCCTTAGAAGGACTCTCCCAGCTTCTCAAAACGGTGGACATGATTAAAGCGCACCTCAATCCTGAACTCGATGTCACCGCCATTATTTTAACCATGTATGACGGGCGCACCAGGCTCGCCAGCCAGGTGGCAGATGAAGTACGTAGCCATTTCGGAGCCCGGGTACTCGAAACGATTATTCCGCGAAATGTTCGAGTTTCCGAGGCACCCTCCTACGGTCAAACGGTTTTAACCTACGACCCGGCATCATCCGGGGCGATTTCCTACCGAGAAGCCGCTGCTCAACTCGATCGCATCACCGTTTAGTCCACAGGTTATCAACAATTTGTCCACCGATAGGAGTTTCCATGGCGGCACCACGTGGGCTGGGTAAGGGTCTCGGCGCGCTGATCCCTACCGGAGCAGCACCCCCATCGCACAACCCGAGCGTTGTCGGCTACCTCGAACTCCCCATTGATTCAATTGCCCCCAATCCAGTCCAACCACGAACGGTCTTTGATCCCGAGGCACTCGATGAACTAGTATTTTCTATCAAGACGATCGGGCTGTTGCAACCGGTCGTGGTGCGTAGGACACCAAGCGGTTCCTATGAACTTGTGGCGGGCGAGCGACGACTTCGAGCGAGCAAACTGGCGGGTGTTAAAAACATTCCCGCAATTGTTCGCAACACCGAAGACGCGAACATGTTGCGTGATGCACTCCTGGAAAACTTGCACCGATCCAATCTGAACGCACTGGAAGAAGCCGCCGCCTATTCACAAATGCTTTCCGACTTTGGTTGCACCCAAGACGAGTTGGCTCAACGCATTGGACGTTCCCGCCCGCAAGTAACGAACACCATCAGGCTGCTAAAACTTCCAACGAGTGTGCAGCAAAAAGTTGCGGCAGGTGTCCTGAGCGCCGGTCATGCACGTGCATTATTGAGTTTGGACTCACCCGAGGCAATGGATCACCTAGCGGCCCGGATCGTTAAAGAGGGTCTTAGTGTTCGTAATGTTGAAGAAATCGTTGCAATAGCCGCGCCAACCGGTAAGTCCACTGGAAAGCCCGGCAAGAAAAAAGGTCGGTCCGAAGAACTCGAAGAAGCAATCCGTGTCCTTATTGAACGCCTGTCCGATGCCACCGATACCCGCGTGAAAATCGACGGGTTTGCCAAAAAGAATTCCCAAGGAAAAATTGTGATCGACTGCGCGGATATTTCAGATGCCCGCCGGATCGCCGAACTCCTTGACCCCGCTTAACCCGCACGCTCAACGGCCTGGGAAACGAGCTCCGCGAAGACGGCGCCTACCGAGAGTCCTGCTGCTTCAATTGCTTGCGGAGCAAGTGATGTTTCGGTCATCCCTGGTGAAACATTAACTTCCAGAAACCAGATTGTTCCACCCGAATCCACAATCACATCGGTGCGTGAAATGTCACGGAGACCAAGGGACTGGTGAACGGTAACGGCATAAGCGCACGCTCGTTCGACTGTCTGTGCGTCAAGTCGCGAGGGAACGAAGAATTCGGTTGCGCCCGCCGTATAACGGGCATCAAAATCGTAGACCCCACTCACGGGAACGATCTCAACCGGTGGCAAGGCGTGAACTTCCCCGCCGTTTTCGATCACCGTTACAGCAAGTTCGGTACCACTCACAGCGCGTTGCAGCATGACCCGATCACCATAGCCGAATGCGTCAACTAGGGCGGGCGCGACGTGGTCCGCCGTGGTGCACAGCCGAACACCCAATGCTGACCCGCCACTTATTGGCTTAACGACAAGTGGGAGACCGATACCGGCAATGACGCTTTCCAGTATCCGAGGCGCACCCATTTCACGAAAGAAACTTTGGGGGAAAGCGACGAATTTTG
>Ga0105049_10000551_pt1 | contig 41708 bp, 35 predicted proteins | sample MAT06_FD_78087 | JGI IMG/M metagenome (GOLD analysis project Ga0105049, IMG submission 78087) | Freshwater microbial communities from Lake Fryxell liftoff mats and glacier meltwater in Antarctica - MAT-06 | ecosystem: Environmental > Aquatic > Freshwater > Ice > Liftoff microbial mat | place...
AGAAGTCAAAAGAGAAGTGAATGAAGAGCGGATCCTTTGGATCCGCTTTTTTTTTTGACAGCTAGAATACGTAGTTTTACCATCAGTGGTAAATGTAAACCCCATACTTCACAGCATGTTGCAAGAGGCTGATGCATTTGTTCGGAGTGATCCGCAACGAACGATAGAGCTTGCCTCAAAGGCGGAGGAAATTGCCTCAAAAGATCACGAGCTTCGGTTTAGGGTCCGCGCCGCCTTGCTCCTTTCCCGTGCCTGCATTCACATGGGAAGAACCGAGGTTGGAGAGACGCATGCACGTCGCGCATTTGGATACGCCTCGAAGGTACACGATGTACTGAGTCTTGGGCGATGCATGAACGAACTTGGCGTGTACTGCTTCATCAAATCGAAGTTCGAAGAGGCACTCCAACATTACCGTGAAGCAGAAACGTTATTGCGTTCTGTCTCGGCGATGGAAGAAGTATCGAAAGTACTTCTCAACATGGGCAACGTTTTTAATCGCAAAGCAGACTTCACCACAGCACTGTCGTACTATGAGCAGTGCTTGCAGTTAGCAGCGGAGCAAAAGGACGACATAATGGAAGCCAAGGTGCTTACCAATATGACGCCGTTCTTCGAGCTGCTGATCTACGATTCAGATACTGCGTTCAATTATGCCAATCGTACGATAGAAGTCTTCGAACGCTTGGGCGATGTGGTTGGTCTTGCAAAAGCCTTTTCAAACATGGCCGCCTATCACCGACGTGATTCGAATGCAGAGATGGCACTCGAGTATTCGCTAAAGGCAATGGAGTTGCGCAAGCAGTTTACAGAGGCGAGCGATATTCTGGGCGACTACTATGGGCTTTGCTCTGCCTACATGATGATGGATAATCTTGCAATGGCACGTGCCACGATTGACGAAGGGCTTGCATTGAGTGCAACGCTTCCTGAATCGGCCGGAACGTTGTATGTACAAGTAGCACTTTCCAAAGTTCTTCTTGAAGAGGGAGATGCGAGAGAGAGTCTGCGTGTTGCGGAAGAAGTCTATGAGGCACTCACTACTTTGGGCTTGGATGGGGACGCGTCTGAAGCTGAGGTGCTGATTGCAGACTCGTGCGCGGAACTTGGTTATTACGAGCGTTCAAGTGCAATCTACCGCCACATCCTTGCGCAGCGTTTGCAGGAATCTCGCAATAAGATGGAACATCGCCTCACATTCATCCGAGCGCGGTATGAGGTGCAACACTCTAGGAATATTGCAGAGATCGAACGGCTTCGTAATGTGGAATTAGCCGAAGCCGTGCGAAGACTCGAAGAGACAAACGCACAGAAATCTGAGTACTTGGCTTTCATTGCGCACGAGTTAAAAAATCCGCTGTCGACGATCCGCTCCATTGCAGCGTTGCTATCTGCAGACCCGACCATGGTCGCCGCAGAGCGCCACGAACTCGAGGGACAGATCCTCAAGATATCGTCGCGTATGTTTGATCTTATCACATCGTTGCTTGAACGATCGAGAACAGAAGTGCAAGATGGCGATCAGGTGTCGCTCTTAAATGCTGCCGTTGTGTGGGATCACATGGTACAGCAGTCCAGCTATGTTGCCCGCGACAAGAATATCCAGATTGTATCTAACGCCGACGCAACCGAATATCCCGTACACGCTACCGAACAACTCTTAGTGACCATCGCAGGCAATCTTCTTTCTAATGCGATCAAGTTCTCTCCATCGCAAAGCGTGATCACAGTGTTGATGCGCCAGACGCAGTCGACTACCGGCAATGGCCAGCCTGTTGTGCAACTTTGCGTCAAGGATCAAGGCCCAGGCGTTATGCCCGAAGAGCTAAGCTTGCTGTTCACACCATTCCAGCGACTCTCCAACACGCCTACGGCCGGCGAGCACAGCTCTGGTTTGGGTCTACATATTGTGAAGCGAGATGTTGAGCGACTTGCAGGGCACGTCTGGTGCGAAAGTGTTCCTGGCGAGGGCGCCTCTTTCATAGTGGAACTTCCGCTTGCCGTTGATGATTCTGAACGGGGTCCATTGACCATCGTTCGAAGAATGGCATGACGTATTTCCGTTTTCACCTTGTCTTTAATGTTCCTGTTCTCCTCGTCTTGAGCGTGCTTGCATGGTGGCAAGGTTGGAGTTCCGTGCATTCGATCACACTTGCATCACTGCTTGTGATCGTTGTGGCCGTCACCACGCCATGGGACTCTGCGGCCGTACGATACGGTATATGGGATTTTCCGAACGAGCGCATTTGGCGTCGACTCTTCTTGTTGCCAGTAGAAGAGTACGCCTTCTTCTGCATTCAAACAATACAAGTATCACTTCTCACGTATATCATCCTTCATCTTGGCAAATGGACGTCAATAGACGTTTCCATCATACATCCGTTTACTGGTGTGGCACTTGGTGTCTTGATAATTGCGTGGGTATGGACGGGCATTCGAACCCGCAGAATTCCAACGACGCGTCCACATCTTCACTATGCTTGGCATCTCTTTTTTTGGTTCGCTCCGATTCTTGTTCTTCAGTGGATCGTGGGATGGCCTGTGCTAATACCACGCTGGCCCGCTATTGTGATACCGACACTGCTCCTCGGAACCTATCTCACCATCGCAGATGTGAAGGCAGTTCGAGAAGGAATCTGGTTCTTCGATGAACGACGAATCACAGGGATGCATGTGGCGAATATCCTACCGTGGGAAGAAATGGCATTCTTCTATTGCACAAGTCTCGTGGTTGCTCAAAGCATCGTGATCTTGCTGCCCGAGAGTGCTCGGTCATAGCGTAACTTTGCGATTGCACATTGAAAGGCGGCATGGAAACGATTCGACTTCTCTTGTCTGGTTCTGTATGGATCTATCTGCTTCTCGTTGTACTAGCGGGTGGTGCGGCTGCAATTACCTATGCTCGAACTCAACCGGAGATCTCACAACGTTGGAAATTCATCCTTGCCACCCTCCGTACACTTGCCCTTGCCCTGTTGCTCATAACGTTGTTTGAACCCGTACTGCGCTATATCAGGTCTGAACAGCGAGAGCCTCGTATTGCCGTGATGATCGATGTTTCGAAGTCTGCAGGAATGAAGGATCTTGCCGGTGATCGATCTGTGGCCGTTCGAAACGCCTCGGCAACGTTGTTTCAGGACGCTGGCAGTGATGCCGATGTGTATCTCTTTGATGCGCAAACTCGGTCGATGCAAGAGCCTTCAGCTGATTCATTGCGATTTGTGGGTCAGCGAACAGATATCAGCGCCGCACTGAGAACCGTGTCGAATGCAATGTCCGAGCGATCCTATGGTGCAGTGGTCCTTGTCTCCGACGGAACTATCACGGCAGGTGACAATCCTATCTATGGCGCGGAACGTGCTGGACTACCGGTTTATACCGTTGGGGTAGGCGATACAACACAGCCCAAAGATGTTGTGGCATTGTCGTTACTCGCAAATGCGGTTTGCTACGTTGGACAGGCCGTTCCGATATCGGTGGAGCTGCGATCGACGGGTTTCAATGCGGCAACCGCAACGGTTGTCTTGAGCAATGGGAATGCAGAGATCGGACGTCAAAATGTTCCGTTGCGATCCGGGAGTGAACGCACTACTCTCACTTTTTCCTTTACGCCAACGCAAGAGGGGATGCAGAAAATATCGGCACGCATCCTTGATCTGCCGGGAGAATTCAGTTCGCGCAATAATGCGGTGATGGACTACATCACGGTGCTGAAGAATAAACGACGGATCGTCCTCATTGCCGGCGCGCCGAGTGCAGACGTGACGTTTGTGCGCTCTGCGCTGCAACGCAACAAGGATGTAGAGATCGTTTCCTTTGTGCAAAAGCAAGGTGCCGAGTTTTATGAAGGATTACCAACCGCAGCGTCGCTGGCCGACGCAGAAGCGTGTATCCTGATCGGATTCCCGATTGCGTCGTCGCCCGCAACCGTCGTAGAGCTGGTGTCGAAAGCCGCACAGCGCGGGCTCTCACTCCTCTTCATTCCGTCGCAAGCAACGGACTATGCAAAGCTTGGTGGGCTGGCCGACGTGCTTCCCTTTACCGTAGCCGCAACTCGAACTCATGAGTTGATGGTGAGCTCAGATGTGCAGCGCTCTGCCACGTCTGATCCGATCTTGAAGATCGTCGGAGACGATGACGATGCGAAACGTTGGAACGACCTCCCTCCCGTGTATCGTACGGAGACATTTGTTCGCCCGGCTCCGCAGTCTACAGTCCTCGCAACCTCGCGTGTGAACAACGTGCCAATGCAAGAGCCACTGATCATGAAACGAGAAACAGATCGCACGAAGAGTCTCGCCGTTCTTGCGTATGGCCTGTATCGCTGGAAACTTCTTGGTGTTGGCCCCGGCCAAGCACGTGGTGCTGCAGCAATCGACGTGTTCTCGCAATTCATCGAGAATTCTGTGCAGTGGCTATCTGTGCGCGAAGACACAAAGCGGGTCCGCATCAAACCAAGCCGACTCCTCTATGCATCGGGCGAAGTGGTTGAATTCATGGCCTCGGTGTCCGATGCCACGTATACGCCCGTGGATGGTGCCGATGTGACATATACGATCAAAGGCAAGGCCCTCGAAAAGCGCATGGCAATGTCGCCTCAAGCAAACGGTCGATATATCAGCACCACTGGAACACTGCCTCCCGGCGACTATTCCTATTCCGGTTCTGCCGTGTATAAAGGAAAAGAACTTGGATCGGACAAAGGAAGCTTCTCTGTTGGTGACCTCTCTATCGAATATGCCTCGTCAACTATGGATATCGATCTATTACGTCAACTCGCCTCGCGAACCGGCGGCACGTTCTCTCGCACAGACAGCGTAGCGGGCTTGATTGCAGCTATCCGTGCCAATCCTCGCTTCAAACCCACAACCGTTACCTCCGAGAGAGAAGCCGCTCTGTGGAGTCTGCCATGGCTTCTCGCTGCCTCTATCGCCTTCTTCGCAGCCGAGTGGTTTTTGCGGAAACGTCGCGGCTTGGTATGAAGGCCTCCCTGCCTCCTCACCTGCAAACACTCTACCTTGCTTCGCAGGACCAGATAAGAGGGCGATTGGAAGACTTCGCCCGTGTAGATCGTAGCGCATGGTTTTATGAACTCTGCTTTTGTCTGTGCACTCCGCAGTCACGCGCCACTCATGCCCTTCGCGTCCAACAAGCCTTACAAGGAATGAGGTATAAGGAGGAAGGTGGCGAGGTGGTGTCAGTCCTCTCCAATCGGGAACACTACATTCGGTTTCATAACACGAAGGCCCGTAGGATTGAGGCTGTTCGCGAAGATTGGGAGCAGATAGACGCCATTCTTGCTTCGGGCCGCCCATCAAGAGAGCTTCGGAGCGAGCTCGTTACCGTCGTGAATGGGTTTGGATTGAAAGAGGCGAGTCATTTTCTGCGGAATATTGGGCATCGAGATCTCGCCATCATAGACCGTCATTTGCTCCGATGCCTTGTTGAATGCAACGTGCTGGACTCCATCCCAACCGTGGGGTCTCCGAAAGTGTACCTAAACATTGAAGAGAAATTCCGAACGTTCTGCCTCGATATTAGCTTGGAAATGGATGAAGTGGACCTATTGTTTTGGAGTTCAATCGCCGGGGAAGTACTGAAATAATCGGATAGAGGCGTGCATTTATAAGTAGTACGTAGTGCATGTATATTCCAAATACCAGCGTAACAGTAAGGTTTGAGGACTACGTAGTTGTAGACGTGCACTACGTAGTGTATGAGATTATCAAATCGAGATGTTATCAGAAACTGCTATAAACAGTTAGATAGGAAGATGCTAAGTGCCTTTTATGCAGCATAGTTAAGTTCTTCAGGTAATATCTCTTCTATTTACGACAGTAAAAATACTTATAAGGCTCTTGCATTCGGTATAACTACGTTGTACATTTGCGCGTGGTAAAAACGTACGTATGAATACGTAATGCCACTCATCTTCGAAACAAGAGTGGAGCGCGCGATGAAGAACAGCAATAGAATTCTTACGTCTCTCGGCATGATGGCGACGCTCTGTATAGCAGCGTCACAGATCTCGTTGGCAGTTGTCGCGACGGCTCCCGCTGTACCGCCACTGGGCAAGCGTTCCGTGTATGATCTAGTAAACTCGAAGACGGCTGCGGTCCACGTGTTAGAAAAACGGACGACGTCCTCGGGTCTCGAGCTTGACGTGGCGTTGTATGACGTCGGAACAGGCCGCACGGTCGGACAATACGCTCCGCCGTTCGTGTCGCCACAGGAAGATTACAAGTCCCTTTGGAAGGACTTTGTGATTTCTACTCTCCAAATCCCAACCCATCCAGACGATATCAACGTTCTTGAACAGAGAAAGATAGATAACGAGAGCTTCGCCATTGCCTTTGTGTTGGATCACAGCCCGTCTATGACAGTACCTCGGGCGCTTCGTATGCAGCGTGCCGTGCAACATGCATTGTCCATGTTCGATGAGAACGACTATGTATCGGTGGTCAAGTTTACAGGCCGCGTGCAGACAGAGGTTGCCCTTACAAACGATCACTCAACGTTCATGAATGGCTTCAAGGTCAACGGTTTGAATCTTCGCAGCGAGGGCACGGCCATCTATGATGGCTCGATGGCGGCACTTGAGCAATTGGCATCGGCACCGCAAGATTCGAAGAGAGTCATGATCGTGTTCACGGATGGCGAAGACAATTCATCGGTAACGACGCTGGAGCAGGTGATTGAAAAGGCTACCGAAACTGGTACACAAGTGTTCGCGGTCACCTACGGCGTTTCGAACGACGATCCTCTTGAAGAGCTCGCAGAAGCAACCGGTGGACGTGTTTCACGCCTCAGCGATGTGTACGACTTTGACAAGGTGTTCCTTGGCATGTATAGTGCACTGCGGCACACCTACCGCGTGTCCATCCGCAGTCGCGTGCCCGAGGCACCGGAAGACATCGTAAGCGCTATCACCACGGTACACTTGTCTGGAAGTGGCAATGTGCACTCCCGCGATATACTCGAGATGCTTCCCAAGTCCAATGTCGACGTGCCAAACAGTGCCCAATCGCAAGAGGCACTTGTCATCAACATGGACGTGAAGTATCTGAACGACGTAGACATTTCGCCTGCCGATGTAGCGGCACTCGACAGTATAGCAACGGTGCTGATACAACGTCGTGACTTGGCCCTAGAGATCGGGAATTTCGGAGAAGACAACATCAATAACACCGACGAGATGTTGCTAGCAACACGTCGAACACAGGCGATCCGAAATCTGCTTGTGCGCCGTGGTGTTCCTTCTGCCCGAGTCCACGGTATGGGCAACACTCGGAAAATGTCTGCGACTTCGACAAAGAAGACCACGCTCATCTTGTCAAAACTCTAACCTTGGACCTCAACGCAGGGCACCTGCTACTTTTTCCTGTAAGAGAGCATCTGCAACGCATACTTGAACTTGAATACCCTCTGCAACGAGGGTATTCTTGTTTCCGACACGTGCTTCGATTGCACACGTGATCACGGGTCCCAGTACGCTCGTTACACGAGCGGTTATATGGGCCGTGGCACCGACCGACGTCATCGCTAGATGCTTGACATGCAATTCAGCACCAACGGCATTCTCACCGTCATCAAAGAACGGCTCAATGGCACGTCGCGCCGCAACCTCTGCATGATAGGCCAGCCAAAACGTCGAGTAAACCGGATGGATCTCACGTCCGTCAAGCTGAGCCGTCATTTCTGGCGTCACGATCACGTCCACTACGCCAATACTGTTTTCAACGCCTGCCTTCATGGTGCCGCCTAGGTGTTATTTTGTGGGACTATGCTTCACGAAGATACACCACACATCCCACGAGTTGCGATCACCACCCTTGGTTGCAAACTGAACTACGCAGAATCATCGGCTCTTCGCGAGCAGTTTATTCGCGAGGGATATCGCGTTGTGAATTTTGGAGAAGAGGCAGATGTGGTGGTGGTGAATACCTGTACCGTTACAGAGCGCGCTGATACCGAATGTCGCACACTTGTACGTCGCAGTCTTCGCACATCTCCCAATGCACGCATTGCCATTACGGGATGTTACGCTCAGCTTCAACCGGAACGCATTGCCTCAATAGAAGGAGTATCGCTCGTCGTAGGACAGTCAAGCAAGCAACACATCCCTTCACTCGTACAATTGATCGATCCCACTGGTGCGCCACGCATCGTTGTAGATGAGTTCCACGACGATGTTCCGTTCACGATGGCACGGTCTTCTGATTCCGATACTCGTACGCGAGCATTCTTGAAGATCCAAGATGGCTGTGACTATTCCTGCAGTTTCTGCACGATCCCGTTGGCTCGAGGTCCGGGTCGTTCGCTTCCCATTGAGCGCATGTTGTCTGAAGTAGACGCGCTCGAACTCGAAGGCTATCAAGAGGTAGTCCTAACCGGCGTAAACGTTGGGGAGTATGGAACGCCAAATGGAGATCGGTTTATCGACGTCATCCGTGCTCTTGATCGTCGTGCACCAGGATTTCGAATTCGCGTTTCGTCGATCGAGCCGAATACGTTGCGCACCGATGTAATCGAGGCCATTGCTTCCTCTGACGTTTTTTGCAAGCACGTGCATGTTCCGCTTCAGAGCGGCTCTGCGAGCGTACTACAAGCCATGAAACGTCGCTACAATCCGGCGATGTATCGCGCAACGATCGATGCCGTACGCGCAGCCATGCCTTCGGCATGTATTGGGATAGACGTGATCGTTGGATTCCCTGGTGAGTCTGATGAACACTTTGAAGAATCGTACCGATTCCTTGAGTCACTCCCATTCTCGTACCTGCATGTGTTCACGTACAGTGAACGCGAGAACACACCCGCGGCATCATATGGCGGACGTGTATCGCAGAACGTACGTCATGCACGAACGGCTCGACTCCGCGCCCTGTCGGAAGAACGACGTGCAGCTTTTCAGCGTGGGCATACACATACCGAACATGTTGTAATTCCCGAAGCATTCGATGCAGTACGGAGAATCTATCCCGGGTGGACATCCAACTATGTACGTGTGGCCATTGCATCTGAGCATCCGCTTCTGCATGTACCATATGTTGTCCGGCTTGGCGATGCCATGGATTCGTTCATGACCGCTACGATTATTCGACCACTGCACACCAACCTTGCCTCCACGCACCCCTTCCACATTCCCATCGCTACGTCATGAAGTATTTCCTTGCCGTCGACCTCGAAGGTGCCACCGGAGTGGTGCATCATGATCAGTTGATGCCCGACGGTCGTGGTTACGCGGCCGCACAACGATGGCTTACAGGAGATATCAATGCTGCGATACGTGGAATTTGCGCGGCTGATGCCGAGGCAGAGATCGTGGTTGGAGACGGACATGGCGTCATGCGCAACGTTGTACTCGACGAGCTCGATGATCGCGCCATGCTTGTGATGGGTCCAGGCCGTTATGAGAACAAGCCGCTATGTCAGTGCGAGGGAATCGACGAAACATTCGACGTTGGGATGCTCATTGGCTTCCATTCGCGCGCGGGAACTCCCGGCGGATTACTCGCACACACCTTTGTTGGCAGTACGATCTGCAATCTCTCAATGAATGGCAAGGTGGCAGGGGAGGCAGAGATAGATGCTGCGATCATGGCATCGTTTGGCGTTCCCGTTGCGCTTATCGTTGGCAATAGCGAACTCGAAGACGAAGTGCGAATGTGGGATCCGACGGTGGCATTCTATGCAACGAAACAAACGCTTGGTCCAACGGCAGGCATTTGTAAGACACCACGGCGTACGGCTCGCGAGATAGAGCTTCTCGCACGTCACGTTCTAGAACAAGGCGCGTATGCACTTCGTGAAACCGCTGCAACCACAACGTTCACTGCAGAGTTGTACCGACGTGAAATGGTCGAGCGAGCGGCAACAGTGCCAGGCGTCACAGTGGTGAACGACCGCACGTTCTCCGTTACCCATGCGTCTGCCGCTGCGGCGTTCCGTCTGCTTTGGAATGCGATCACACGTACACTAGAAGATCCGCAGCCGTGGCTGAAGTGATCGTTTGGAATCGTTGCTCGCTTACAGATTTTTCTTAAAATCTGCATACCCTCGAGCGTTCAACTGTGCTTCGGTAGGTGGCGCAATGTTCGCAGATTTCAACCGGGCATTCGTGGCATCAATTCGGTCTTGAGGCAATGGGTGGGTGCTCAATAAGCGCTCAATGCTGCTGCCTCCCCGCCCTTTCACCTTCTCAAAGAAATAGATAATGGCACCCGGATACCATGGCGTAGAGCGGAGATACGTAAAGGAATATTCGTCTGCTTCTGTTTCGTCGGAGCGTGAGTTCTTCAACAAGCCAAGTCCGGTGAACATGTTGGCGGCCAATGCGATGGTGCTATTCGTGTTCCTGCCGAGGGCGATGTCTGTTACGGTTTGAAGACCGAGTTGCGTGGTCATGCGACTCGTGCTGTGCCGACGTTCCGCATGGGCGATCTCGTGACCGAGTACGCCGGCAAGTGATGCCTCGTTATCGAGCATTTTAATCAGTCCGGTATAAACGTAGATGTATCCGCCGGGAGTACAGAATGCATTCACGGTATTGTCGTCGTTAATGATTTCCACTTGATAGGAAAACGTGCCACGGTACTTTATACTAGGTGCTGATACAATCTTGTTCACGATCGATTGCACATAGGAGCGCGCAACGGCATCATTCAACACGGGATATTGCTTCGAGTCTGCACGGATCTCCTGATCGAATTGCTTCCCAAGTTTTTGATCTTCAGACACAGGAAAGATGTTGAAGACGCCGCACACAGTGAGAGTGAAAACGCTCACGATGGCAGAAAGCACAGCGATCGTGCGTGAAGAACGGATTTTCATAGATGAACCGGATGAAAGCGATGGAACAGCTCATTGGTATAATGAACCGTTGTGAGACATAGACCTTGCGGTGGAGCGAGTTGGCTACATCCTGACCGATCTTGGGCATTCAGTGCAGAGCGAACCTCATCTAAAGATTTACGTGACAGCGCCACGTCCATCATGGTTCCCACAATACTGCGTACCATGGAATACACAAAGCGGTTTGCCCGGATTCGCAACAGACTGCCACTCTCGATTTCATCTACGTGGCAGTTCATGACGTTGCAAACATAGGAGCGGTTTTCCGCACGAAGCTTTGAGAACGTGGTGAAGTCGTGTTCGCCGATGAAAACAGCTGCTGAGGCGGCAAGGAGGGCATGGTCGTAGGGGAGTTTCGGACACCACGAGTACCGTTCATAGAACACGGAATGCTCGTCAGAGATGGTATAGCTGTACTCTCTCCAATTGGCGTTGTAGCGTGCGTGAAAGTCCTCGTCGACCTCTTCGGCAGCGCGAATGCGGATGTCGGCGGGGAGGTGCGTATTCAGCGCAAGGGCAACTTTATCGGTTGGGATGGAATGTCCGTCCTCCACCCTCAGGTGCGCCACCTGTCCGCGAGCGTGCACCCCAGAATCCGTCCGCCCAGACCCAAAGATCTGTAGTGGCACCCCAAATGTTTCCAACACTGCACGCTCAACCACACCCTGCACAGTGCGCACGTTCGGCTGACGTTGCCAGCCGGCATAGTGTGTTCCGTCGTATTCGATAAGGAGAGCGAGTGGGCGGTGCATGCTGCAAAGGTATTGAAAACAACGCCTGAGGCGTGCGACACAAGGCTTATGATTCCATTTCCATCGTTGTGCGAAGCTCCATGGTGTCCGTGCCGCCATACATGGCTGGATGACCGTAGTATCCGCCGATGACGCCTGTAAGAGGACGTACGTCGGTGACAACGATGCCGCGCCAGTTCTTGACGGCGTGCACGTTTCCGCGGATGATGAGCGACGCATTGCGAAGTTGTTGTGTGAATCGTTCACGTGCTTCCGGCTGCACAACGCATTGCACAAAGCCGGTTTCGTCTTCGAGTGTTACGAAGAGGACGCCGTGTGCAGTGGGTGGACTTTGACGAAGGATCACTATGCCACCAATGGTGATCTCCTGCAGTGTAGATCGAAATGCCGTTGCAATGGTGCGAACTTCCAAGTCGTTGAGAGCACGCCGATACAACGTCATCGGATGCAGTCGTGCAGCACCGTGCGTGAGGTAGTCGTACGCTAAGCGTTCTTGCGCACGCACCGCTGGGAGATGTGGAACATCGTCTTCCATCACGAGTGGGAGATCGAAGGCCCTTGTCTGTGCATCAGAATCGAATGATGGCGGTGCCTTACGTTTCAAGGCAACACCTACCTCCCACATGGCCGTGCGCGAATCTTTTGCAAGCCCGTCAAGTGCGCCGCTGAGCGCAATAGCCGATGCTACATCGGCATTGATGTGTACTCGGCGGATGAGATCTTCCGCAGACGTGAATGCGCCCATGAGGCGCGCCCAGATGATAGACCGAGCGGCGTCTACGGTGCATCCTTTGATGGAGGTGAGCGGCTTGCGAATCGCTAACACTCCAGTCGAAGAACGTGCGAGTTCATACCGAAACCACGAAGCATTAATGTCCGGCAAAAGCACTTCTACACCACACCGCCTTGCTTCCTCTTCAAGCGTCATCAAGTTGTAAAAGCCGGGTCGGTGCTGCATAAATGCTGCCATATAGGCCGCAGGATAGTAGTGCTTCAGCCAGGCGGATTGATAGACGATCTTGGCAAAGGCTGCAGCGTGCGACCGACAGAAGCCATAGCCAACAAAGTGCGAAACCTTGTCGTAGACGGCCTCGGCAGAAGACACGCAGACGCCGCGTTGCACTGCGCCTCGAATGAATCGTTCACGCATGATGGCGAGTGCCTTCATGTCGCGATTCTTCGAAACAAGTGCGCGAAAATCATCAGCGTCTTGGAGCGACATGCCCGCAAACTTGTGCGCGATCTCGAGCACTTGCTCTTGAAAAAGAACGATGCCAAGTGTATCCCGCAGGATAGGCTCGAGGTCGGGATGGAGATACTGCACTGCCTCTTGTCCACGTCGCCTGCGCACATACGGATTTACCATGCCCCCTTGCAGCGGACCCGGACGGAACAGCGCCACCTCGCTTACGAGATCGTCGAAACAATCTGGTTGATGCTGTGCGAGAAGATGCATCTGTCCTTGCGACTCTATCTGAAAGACGCCAAGCGTGCGACCTTCCTTGATCATGCGATACACCTGTTCATCATCAAGTGAAAGTTCATCAACGTCTGGCCTATGACCCTCATACCGCTCAATCAATTCAAGCGCCTCGCTAATGCAGGCGAGCATGCGCAGACCGAGCACGTCGAACTTCACAAGACCCATGGCCTCTACGTCATCTTTATCAAACTGCACAACGGTGACGGCATTGGCAGACACTTGAACGGGCGTGAGGGTGGTGAGTGGACGTGCCGATAAGATCATGCCGCCGGAGTGCAGACCAAGATGTCGTGGTCTGTCGAGCATCCGCTCTACCACGCGCAGAAGTGTTTGTAAGAGTGGCGACGGACCTACCACTGTTGAAAGTTCTTCTGCATAGTCTGCAATGGGCTTGTTGGTATATCCCGGCACGGCCTTCGACATTGCATTCACAACTTCCATCGGCCATCCGAGCGCCTTCGCAGCGTCGCGTACGGCCATGCGTAGACGATACGTGATTAGCGTTCCCGTCATGGCCGTTTGCTCCAATCCGAAGCGCTCTTCCATCCACGTTATCACTTCGTTGCGACGGTCGCTGTCAAAGTCGACATCGATATCCGGTGTACCTTTTCGACCACGATGCAGGAAGCGCTCAAACAACAAGTGATGTCGAATCGGATCTACGCCCGTGATACCAAGCAAGTATGCCACAATCGAATTCGCTGCAGAGCCACGACCCGAACATCGTATTCCTTGCCGCCTTGCCTCCTGAGTTACCTCATGCACCACAAGAAAAAAATCTGCAAGTGCCAGATCACCGATCACCGTCAACTCGTGCTCTAGCAGATCTCCGGCATACTCCACGTTCGCTACATCCGTCGCATATCGCTTTGCAAACGCCGTCTCGCACAATGCCCGCAACACATCATCTGCCTTCACTCCTTCTGGCAACCGTGCGCCCGGCGGCGTGATATGATCCGGCAGAATATCATAACTACATTCATCGGCAATGCGCGCCATGGTGGCAAAGGCCTGCGGGTAGGGAAGCAAGGAGGAAAGGTCACGGTAGTCGAGCAAACATTGTTGGTCGTTCACCGGACGTGCTGTGTGATGATCGAAGATAGTGATGCCCTCTCGTGTACACGTCATCACGTCGTAGATCATGTAGTCGTCCGACGTTGCATATCGCACGTCGCCTCCCGCGCACACTTCAATGCCCATCTCTGCACCCATGGCCACCATGCGTTCTGCGATGGCTCCATCGCGCGGACGTCGGTGATGCAGCAGTTCGATCACCACGTTCTGTGCGTATACCGAACGCAACGCCTGCAACCATAGTCGCGCCGCATCATAGTCGCGTGCATGCATGAGCTGCCAATAGCGTCCTTCTCTGCTACCGGTAAGACATATCAGATCGTTCTTGTGGAGTGAACAATCATCGATCGTTGCCTGCGGGTTTGAGCGATCGCGTTGATGTGCAACGGTGAGCAACGAACACAGCGACGTATAGCCGATCATCGAACGCGCGATCAGCACCAGTGGCGCACCCTCTACGGTCACCTCTGCACCGATAAGCGGTTTCAGTCCATACGTCGCACATGCACGTTGAAGGCGCACTGCTCCGTAAACACCCATCCTGTCGGTCAAACACAAAAACGTATGGCCTAGCGCTCGTGCCTGTGCAGCAAGCTCGTCGGGCGACGAGGCGCCGGCAAGAAAGGAGAAGTGCGACCGCGTATGAAGTGAGCCATAATGCATAGGTAGGAGGATGCTAGTCGAAAAGACGCGAGAGGATCCATCCGTTCGCAGACCGATACACTTCCATCACGCCATTCGTTGTTTCAAGAAGCATGTATTCACGAGCTTCATCGGCCGACCACCAGGCCGTGCGCGACGTCCACGTTTCCAGTATATGCTCTACTGGATACACACCACCACGCCAGCAAACAAGCGTTGGAATGTTGTTCTTGCATTGCACATCAATCTGATCCAGAAAGAGCTTCATCGTTGCCAGTGCGTAAGAGCGAAGGTCTGCTCGGGCAAGTAGGCATCGGGCGTATGGCGCTCGATGCGCAGTACCGAATGTGGAAAGCGTCGATAGACATGTGCAGCCACATCGTCCAGCGAAGCACGCTGTGTGAAGAGGGATGTCTGCTCGACAAGTGGTGCAACCAGGCCCTTCAGCACCAACTCGATACCATACCACCACTGATGCGCAGACAGGATTGACTGTAGGAGAATCGTACCTACCGTGCGGATCGATGATGCCGACGTTGTTGGCTCTTTGAGAATACGCGAAGCACGGTGCACAACAACGTCGGCATTATTCATGGCGCGCACTTCGATCACCGACGTACGTCGGCCCTGCAACAACTGTGTAGCCTGGTCTGCCATAAGGAGTAGGAGGGGCTCCAAGACGGATGGCTCACGTTGCGCTTCATCGAAATGCTGCACCACATCGATTGACGGTGGGGGGGTATAGAAGGGGAGGTCCGTCCGGACAGGAAGTTGTTGTAACAGTGCATGCAGTCTGCGTCCCTCCTCGCCAAACTGCACATGGAAGTGTCGTTCCGTCAGGTGTCGTAGATGGGCTAAGGTGGCAAGGCCAAAGAGTTCCATTCGGTCTACAACATCGTCTTCCACCTGCAGCTCCCGCAACAGCGCCACAGGCCATTCTGCGAGGAAACGTGCTTCATCATCGTCGTGCACATACGTCATCGTACTCGGACGCGATCGCACCGCGGCCAACAGGGCGAGCGTACGTGTGCGCGCAATGCCCGCTTGCGCCAACGTATGCTCAAGCACAGAGGCAATACGCTCGCGGTTGTCGACGGCACAATAGGCCTCGCCCATGCGCGGACTCGTCAGGAGCGGCGTACTGTCGTAGAGCATGTCCATCACGGTCTCCCATACAGCAAGCTCACGTGCATGATCACGCTCGGTGATCACTGCATCGCTCACAAGAGCACGAGCTCTATCGACGGACATGCCCACGGCAATGCCGTGATGTCGCGCATCAGGAGTAGTAGCCAGCACACGTCCGTTCGCCTCGACGATCACCATACGTTGCGTATTCAGCGCAACGCGAGCAGCAAGGGCAGGATAGTGCGGGAAGTGGAGACAGCAAATAGTATACACGAGTGGGGTTGCCTTGGTTCAGAATGCCTTGGTTCAGAATGCCTTGATGCATGAACGCACCACGCCTACGATGCGAAAATCCATGTCGGCCGTGATGGCGATGTCCTTATAGCGTTTGTTCTCTGCGCGCAACACCGGACGTCCGTTCCGCTGTATGTAGCGCTTCACCGTCAGTTCGCCAAATACTTTGGCGATCACCACCTGGCCGGGCTTGGGGTCGATGGCACAGTCCACAATAAGCGTATCGCCATTCGATATGCCGGCGTCCGTCATCGAGTCTCCAACCACACGGATGAAGTACGTCTGCTCCGGATGCTCCAGCAGCATTTCTGCCAGATCAATCTCGCGCTCAATGGTATCATCCGATGCCGTCGGTGTGCCGGCGCTAACGCCGATACTCAGCATTGGGATGCGAACGCCCATGTGAATAGGACGATGCTTTAGGTCTGAAACGATGCGCTGCATTGCACCAAGGTGATGCTCCAGCTCAACGGCCGGCTCTTGCCGTTGCCGTGCCGCCTTCTGAGGCCCTTCTCCTGTGAGCATCCATCCAGCAGAGACCCCATGGCGCTCCAGATAGGCCAAGGCCGGCTGTGGAACAGACGTGCGACCATTCTCCCAGGAATAGACCGTGTTCTCTTTCACAGACAAGGCTCGGGCATAGTCGGCCACCGTCATCTTCAGCAACGTCTCCCGCACCGTCCGATGCCTTTTTCCGATCGCAGCTTTCGACATAGCGAATCCTACAAATTGTGGAATGCAATTCTACAAAATGTAGGGACAGAAAGCAAGGGGGAATTGAGCACGTCTTAGCGTCGCGCATTAGCGTCGCGCATTAGCGTCGCACGAAGTTCTCTTCAGTGTCGCGCATCAGCGCTCGAACGCCCGCAGGCACGATCATCACTGCCGCGCACAAGATGATGCAGGCGAAGAGCAGAAGCGCTTCCGACGTGCGAGGAAGCGCCATACCGAGGGCCTGTGAAAGGAGGACGAGCAGCGTCCCGGTTACGCCGATCGTGTACGTGATCCACGTGAAACGCGCAATACGCATGGAGAACCACACGCGCAACGAGATGAAGACCATAGGCGTGAGAATGCCAAGGAAGACCACATGCAAGAGCAGGAGGCGGAGGGCGGGTGAGCTGACGTCGTGCCAGAAGAGGGCGAGTGTTGCAATGATGAGAGCCGCCATGGAACGGACGATCAGCGCACCAAGGACGACGACGATGACCAAGGTTGACGTGCCGCTGAGCACGTGCAGCAAACGTGGCATGTTGCGGATCACTACGAGCACAATAGCAACGATGGAGACAGCTCGTAAAGCGGCGGCAATGAGGTCCGAGGTGGGAAGCAATGCCCCGATCAAACACAACAACGCAGGGATCATGAGCCACGGTGAGGCATGTCCGTTATCGCGCTCGATCATTCGCACCATCAAACCGAGTACACCGGCAATGAAGAAGCCTTCGACTTGCATGGACATGTACCAATTCACGGAGGATAGGAGCGGACCTACAGTAGAGGCAATAGCAGCAACACAGGCGAATTGTATAAAGCGACTGCTCGTGGCGTTCGGTAGGGTAATGATGATGGCTAAGAGCATCGCGGACGTGAGAACACTATGAACTGTTAACGTGACGATCGCCGCCGTTCCATACCCCATCGAAGCCAGTATCATCACAGCCACAAGTGCCACGCCCTGCGTGAGCATCCACATCACTCGATACCAGGTTCGCTGTAACCGCTCGATTCCGAATGCCGTGGGTACGATAAGGGCAAATGACGCAAATGCCCATCCAAGAAAGCCCCAGTGAGAATGAGCGTGACGCACATGTTCATACGAAAGAGGAAGATCGATAAAAGGCGCAATCCGTAGCACCACACCAAACAGGGCAGAGACCAAGAATGACAGCGCCAGAAGAGGCAGTAGTGAGCGTTCGCGGTGTTCCATACATGCAAGTTACGAGGCTATGTGAGGCAATACAGCATGCGTTGTAGGATTTAAGACCTTTATGTCCGAAATTAGTGGTCATCCGAACATCTTTCAAGTGAGTACAACCGTGGAACCTCGCGTTCATCGAAGTTGGGCAGAACCGTACAAGATCAAAATGGTGGAGCGACTGAAGACCACCACACGTGAACAACGCCTTCATGCCATTGCCGAAGCAGGATACAACACCTTTCTTCTTCGGTCGAACGATGTTTACATCGATCTGCTGACGGATTCCGGCACAGGTGCTATGAGTGACTATCAGTGGTCCGGCATGATGATGGGCGACGAAGCCTACTCCGGTACCCAAAACGTCTATCATCTCGAAGCTGCGGTCCAAAAGTTTTACGGCTATCCGTACATGGTGCCAACGCATCAAGAACTCGCCGGTGCGTCGTTTGTGGATGTGATCATCGACGAACGAAGGGCGGCTTGGCGGGAAGGAACATGGAAGCCATGGCACGCGGGATCGAAGAGGCCGTAGACGACAACCACATCCGAGCTCGCGTTGGACAGGTAAAGTACCTCGGAGAAAAACTGATCGGATGGGACATTCCGGTTGTGTTGCCGATAGGCGGACACGCAGTGTACCTAGATGCAAAACGATTCCTTTCGCATCTCTCGCAAGACCAATTCCCCGCACAAACACTCGCGGCGGAAGTGTATGTCCAAGGCGGTATCAGATCTATGGAACGCGGCATTGTTTCTGCCGGACGTGATGCCGTCACTGGTGAACAACGCTATCCAACGATTCTTCCACGCACGATTTGAGCCAATCACATGAAGACTATCATCGAACCGTTCAAGATCAAGAGCATCGAGCCGATCATATTTACAACGCGTGAACAACGCGAGGCATTCATTGCAGAGGCACACTACAACGTGTTTTTGCTGCATGCCGATGATGTGTTGATCGATTTGCTTACAGACTCCGGTACAACGGCCATGAGTGCTCGGCAGTGGGCAGGCATCATGAATGGCGACGAAGCGTATGCGGGCTCTCGGAGTTATTATCGATTCGAGAATGTGTTGAAGGAGCTCACAGGTTTTTCCTACGTCATTCCGGTGCATCAAGGTCGTGCGGCAGAGAAGATCTTATGCTCCATCGTTGGCGGTGCCGGAAAAGTGATCCCGAACAACACGCACTTCGATACAACGCGCGCAAACATCGAATACAGTGGCGCTCGAGCCGTAGACCTTCCCGTGCGCGAAGGCACGCAGCCCGAAGTAATCGCACCGTTCAAAGGCAATATGGATGTTGCAGCACTTGAAGCACTGATAGAGGACGTTGGTGCAGAGAACGTGCCTTGCTGCCTTCTTACCCTTACCAACAACAGTGGTGGTGGACAGCCCGTATCGATGAAAAATGTTCGCGACGTGCGTGCTGTTTGTACGAAGCACGGTATCCCGCTTATTCTTGACGTGTGCAGGTTTGCAGAGAACGCCATGTTCATCAAGATGCGCGAAGAAGGGTATGCCACCACGTCGGTGCGCGACATCGCCAAAGAGATGTTCTCGTATGGTGACGGCGCAATGATGTCGGCAAAAAAAGACGGCATGGTAAATACCGGTGGTTTTCTTGCGTTGAACAGTGGTGTTTGGGCGGAGCGCGCGCGTACCGTGCTGATCGTGACCGAAGGGTTTCCGACGTATGGCGGATTGGCGCGACGTGATCTCGAAGCCATGGCCATTGGACTGGAAGAGGCACTCGACGAAGCCTATCTCACGTATCGGTTGCGTTCCGTGCAGTACTTGGGTGAAAGGTTAAAGGCGGCAGGCGTGCCGATTCTAGAGCCACCCGGCGGACATGCCATCTACCTTGATGCGCGTCGGTTGTGCGATCATATCGCACCGAAAGATTTTCCCGGACAGTCCATCGTGTGCGCACTATACCGAGAGGCCGGCATACGAAGTGTCGAGATCGGTTCCGTGATGTTTGGTACGACGAGTGCGGATGGTGAACACCATGGACCAGCAATGGAGCTTGTGCGACTTGCCATACCACGTCGCGTGTACACGCAAAGCCATATCGACTATGTGATAGAGGCCATCGTGAATGTGTATGAGCGCCGTCGTGAGCTGCGTGGACTCCGCATGACGTACGAAGCACCGTATCTACGCCACTTCACAGCACACTTCGAAGAGTTGTAACCACTCACTACGGAGCGTGCAACCATTGTTGTGCGTCTGCATGGCGGAGGGCCATAGCCCTCCGCGCATACAGTTTTGTCTGTGTCGACCGTAGCAATCATTTTCCCGTAGAGATGATCCTCATCTCTACGCGACGGTTCATTGCGCGCGCATCTTCGGTGGTTGCAGATGCAATGGGATTCTTTTTCCCAAACCCGGATGCCTCGAACCGTGAACTATCAATCCCGGCTGCAGTCACATAGTCGCGCACAGCCTCTGCTCTACGCTGCGAAAGTTTGAGATTATAGTCGTCGCTTCCTTTATCGTCTGTGTGTCCTTCGAAGCGCACTTTGAGAGAGACATTCTCTCGCATGAGTTCGATCACACGTTCGAGTTCTGGCATGGACTCTGGCTTGAGCTCCGACTTATCGTTGTCGAAGAACACAAGCAAGCTTCCGGTTTTACCACTGGAGAGAGGAATCAAATCGATGTCCTTCTGCACAGTAGAACCCTTCGCAGACGGAGGTACTTCATAACGCTCCGAATGGAACATGTAGCCATTACGGGATGAGGTGATGGAGTATACTCTTCCGGGAACGAGCGTGACGTAGTACCGACCTGTCTCGTCATCGCTATGCAGGGTTGCGATAGATTTTCCTGTAGACAAATCTGTGATCGACATTGCAGAGCCAAATGGTGCACGTGTGATCGAGTCGCGCACAATTCCTTCTACAAGCACAACCGGATCCGATGGGAACGGATTGGGAACAGCCATGAATTTGTCGTAGTCGCCACTCGCCGTTGCTCGTGTGAAATAGGCCTGATCGCTGTTCGGTATAGAGGTGTAGAAGAGTTCGTCGGCCAACGTGTTGATGGGCTCGCCAACAGGACGAATGTTTGTTGCGTCGTACCCTGCAAGCTTTGCTACGTAGACGTCGAATCCGCCCTTGCCGCCTTGCCTATCACTTGCAAAGTAGAGCGTGCGACCGTCGGAAGCGAGGACGGGCGACATTTCGCTGCTGGCTGAGTTAACGCCAGTTACTTGCTTCGGTGCACTCCATTCTTTTCCGCTCCACGTAGACAAATAGATGTCCGTCTTCCCGGCTCCACCCGTGCGATCGCTCACAAAGAGCATCGTACGTCCGTCGGCAGAAAGAGTAGGTTGCGAGTCGTAGAAGGAGGAATTGAGGGCGGCAAGGTTGGTGATGGTTTTAAACTTCCCGTTCTCGCGCGTTGCACTGTAGAGGTCTGTGCGACCTGCTCCGTCTACGCTGTGCTCGTACCCGGCAAAAACCATGAACTGTCCGTCCGTGGTAAGTGCACATGTACCAACATGCGTGGCACTATTCACTTTACCGCTGACTTTGTCTGGCTCGGACCAGCCGGTGGAGGTGCGCTCCATGGAATAGATCTGCTGTTCGCCAGATCTGTTGGAGGTAAAGTAGACGAGTCGACCGTGATTTGTTGGTGCCAAAGCAAAGTCGTCATTCGACGAATTGTGGTCAATAGGAACAATGCGAATGTTCTGAGCAAATGCTGTGCATGCAACAAAGAACATCAAGAAGGCAGATAGTCTGAGTGAGTTCATGATGTTCCTCACTAAAAGTAAAAGCCAACTTGAAGAACAATGGCCAAGGCGTTGAGCATGGCATTACTGTAGGTAACGTTTGAGGTTCTTTGAAGAATGCTACGAGACACATCGGTGGACTGATACGTCTCGTTCATGTTCGAGAACATATACTGATACCGAACGTTGGGCGCGATGTAGGCGGTTGGTCCCACTCTCCAGCAATAGCCAATACCAGCTTCAAGTCCGAAGCGTGCGGCTGCATACGTAGAAGTAGAGATCGCTCCCACAGGAAGGACGTTCGTAGCAACAGATACATCGCGTGAAATGGTCTGATATCGGCCTGCAATCCCATTGTAGTCTATACTTATCCAGGTGGATGTATCAGTCTCTATCTTCTTGATTTCGTCATGCCGAACAACATCGCCCATGCGAATCGATGCGATGGGGCCAACAGTCAAAAAGAGTTCGTCAACTATGACAATACGTGCAAGTGCTGCGATCGAGATCGAATTCGTTGTCCACGCAACTGATGTCTGCACCGGCATTGGAACAACTTCATCGCCCTGTGGGTTTTCTCTATCGCGTGGACGTATCCCAACGATAGACGCATCGATCGTGTCGGCCGTGCTTGAACTCGAGAACGATTGCCTGTTGTAGTTCCCACGGAACTGAAACCCAAAAGATGAAGACAGGGGAATATCAAGAAACAAGCCATACGACGTGCCCCAACCGGACGCACTCTTCAGAACATCTTCCGGTGAGCCTGTTACTTGGACGTCACGCTCGAGCGTTTGACTGAAGAAGCTCAACAATCCACCACCTTCAACACCAAGTACCATCTTATCGCGGTTCGATGACGAACGCTTGTTGTTCTGTTGAACATCACCAGGCTTTCCGTTTGGTCTGAGCACGTCTTCGTTCTGTGCTAGTAGTGATCCAGCGACCAGTGTCAACACTGTCGCCGTCATCAGGATGTGTTTCTTCATGGACCCCTCCGTCAGTGTGAGAATCAATAGTTGTCGATCTGCGCTCGCTGTAGTGTACCGCTAAAGTCGACGTACACGGTCTTCCATTCCGTAAAAATGTCGAATACCGTCCACCCACCTTCACGATGTCCGTTCCCTGTTCCCTTGATCCCTCCAAATGGCATGTGTGCTTCTGCCCCAATAGTTGGCGCATTGATATAGGTAATGCCCGCTTCGACGTCGCGAATGGCTCTGAAGGCCGCATTCACGTCGCGCGTGTAGATGCTGGACGAGAGTCCGTACGCAGAGTCGTTCGCAAGATCGATCGCATGCTCAAACGATGTGGCCTTGGCAACGCTCAGCACCGGACCGAATATCTCTTCTTGAAAAATGCGATCTGTGCGCTCTACATCTGTGAAGATGGTGGGCTTCACGAAGTAGCCGTTGGCGTTTTCTCCTGCAAGGTCGCGCTCACCGCCAAGCACGCACGTGGCCTCGCTCTTGCCGATCTCGATATAGGACAAGATCTTGTCGAGCTGTCGCTCGTTGATCACCGGACCAACCTGCGCTGCCGCATTGGTGAGTCCATTTCCGAGCACGAGTTCCGATGCCTGCTTCGTGAGTTCAGCGATGAAGGTGTCGTGAATGGCGGCATGGAGGATAAGGCGCGAGGTTGCAGTGCAACGCTGACCTGTAGTGCCAAACGCGCCCCACAGCACACCGTGAATGGCCAGATCTATCTCGGCATCCGGCATCACAATCTGCGCATTCTTTCCGCCCATCTCCAGAGATACCTTCTTGTTCAAGGCACCGCAACGTGCGGCGATAGCATTGCCTGTGGTGGTAGAGCCTGTGAAGCCAACCACGCGTACATCGGGGTGTTCAACAATGGCGGAACCCGCCTCGCCATTGCCATGCACAACGTTGAACACGCCGGTAGGAAGGCCCGCTTCTTCGAGAATCTCTGCAAAGATGTTTGCGCTATAGGGTGAATCGTCGCTCGGCTTAAAGACAACGGTGTTGCCGCAAGCGAGGGCAGGCAGAATCTTCCACGAAGGGACGGCAATGGGGAAGTTCCATGCCGTGATAATGCCGCAAACGCCAATGGGCATGCGGAACGACATGTTCATTTTGTTGTTCATTTCCGACGGAGCGTTATAGCCGAAGAGACGTCGGGTTTCGGTGGCTGCATAATAGGCCGTGTCGATGGCCTCTTGAATATCACCCTTCGTCTCTGCCAACGTCTTTCCCATTTCGCGCGTCATGATGGCAGCCAGTTCATCTTTACGTCGTGTAAAGATGTCGCCGGCAATGCGTAGAATATCTCCACGCTTTGGAGCAGGCATCAGTCGCCACGCCTTGAACGCACTGGAGGCCGCCGTTACCGCCGCGGCAACATCGTCTGCATTCGAGAGAGGGAAAGCACCAATCACATCTGAAGTCTGCGCAGGATTGATGTTGGCAAATGTGCGTCCCGTGACAGAGTCACGCCACTGTCCGTTGATGTAGTTCTTCATGGTTTTTTCGATGATGTTCGTTGAGATGTCGTATTGAGCTGTTTGACGTGCATCACGGCAGAACGCAACAACGCAATACCCCGATGAGTGCTCATGGGGTGAAGAGCGGATATTCTGTTTCGATTTCGCCGCGGGCGATGCGTTTGAGTTTGCCTTGTGAAAGAGTCCGACGGATAGCTGTGAGTCGTTCAAAGAAAAAGATGCCGTTCAGATGATCTACTTCGTGTTGGATCACGCGGGCGAGCAGACCGTCGGCTTCGCGGACAACTTCTTTCATGTGGCGGTCGATGTAGCGTACCTGGATGGCTTCGGGACGGACCACCACGTCTCGGAGGTCGGGGAGTGAAAGACAACCTTCTTCAAACTCCTCTTCCTCGTCGCTATAGGCCTCGATCACGGGATTGATGAGAATCAGTGGACCTTCCGTTGCGTCTTCATCATCAGCATCGGCCACGTCTATCACCGTCATCGCCATTGTACTTCCTACCTGATTGGCAGCCAATCCAATGCCATTGGCATTGTACATGGTCTCGAACATATTCTCCACGAAGGCATTGATCTCGTCACTGAGATCTGCGATCGGCTGGGCCTTCTGCCTCAGCACGGGATGATTGTAGGTGTAGACGGGGAGGATCATGGAGATACGATGTCCAGCAATTGCTTGATGTCTGTTAAGGTGAAGTCTGCATTCACGGTCTGATTTCCAAACGAGTCGCCATAGGCGGCAAAGGCCGTCTTCATTCCTACGTTCCTGGCTCCAACCATGTCGCGGTCGGCCCAGTCGCCCACCATAATGGCCTCGCTGGGCTGTACACCCAACATGGCGAGCGCCATCAAGAATGGCTTGGGGCTTGGCTTGCGCTCACCAGAGTCGTCGTAGGTGACCACGTGATTGAAAAAGTGGTGGTAGTTCACAAAGCAAAGACGTAGCCACGCTTCTCGCGCCGGCGCATCTGAAACGATAGCCAGTTTGATCTGCTTTCGGTTGAGTTCGATAAGGGTAGCCGTGACATGGGGGTAGGGCTTGAGGGCGGCTTCGCGGGCGCGGCGGTAGGCAATGATGCCCGCAGACAGAATGCGCATGTCCACTTTGCCCAGCAATTCCTTCAACAATTGGTCGAACACCTGCTGATACTCGATGCCCTGCTCCTTGTAGATGGCATCGATATGCGTCTTCATCTGGTCAAACGTCAGGTTCAACCCCGCATCCATCATGGCCCCGATCGCGGCGTCCACGGCCTGCCGTTTCATTGCCATGAAGTCTACGAGCGTGTTATCCAGATCGAAAATGACGGCCTTGATGCCACTCATACGTGTCCCTTGAAGAGTTCACGGCAAAGTTAAGGAACGAGAGGCCCTTGAAAGCCATATCACATCATGCACTTATCGTATTTTTGCATCATGAACCTCACAACAACGATCAACGACCACATCAAGGAGGCCATGAAGGCCGGCGATAAGCTTCGCCTTGAAACCCTCCGATCCCTTCGTGCCGGTATTCTTGAATTCGAGAAAAGCGGCGTCGATCGCGCAATGACGTCCGACGATGAATTCAAAATCTTGAATTCAGCCGCCAAGAAGCGTAAGGATGCCATTGAGATGTTCGACGTTAATAATCGCGCGGATGCGGCCGAGAAAGAGCGACAGGAATTGGCCATTATCATGACGTACCTACCTGCTCAGCTAAGCGAGCACGACGTGCGTGCAGAGATCACGGCCATTATCGCGTTGGTAGGTGCGACCACGCCTGCCGACTTTGGCAAGGTGATGGGCGCGGCTACAAAGTCGCTCAAGGGCCGAGCAGACGGAGCTATGATCCAACGAATCGCCAAGCAATTGCTAGGTGGCGCGTGAGCGATCGGTCTGTCACGGAAGACGACCTCCTTGCCGCTGCACTCGATGAACTGGATGTGGCAAAGGTCTATGCACACGTAGCCTCGTTCGCACAATCGTCGCTGGGTGCAGATCGCCTTCGCGTGCTGCAACCCTTCACCAATGCAAGCGCACTTCGCCAAGAACTGCAGCGAACGCAGGAAGTTGTCAACGTCACGTCGGCCGGAGAAGAGATCCCGTTCGACCGCCTTGCCGATGTATCAACATTGCTTCGTAAGACTCGCATTGCTGGTGCATTCCTCTCCGCACCGGAGATGCTGAACGTTCTCGAGGCCATGCAAACGTCACGCGCGATCCGCCGATTTTTTGCCGAACGCGCAGATCGCACTCCGGCCCTTGCCGCCTTTGTCCGAGACCTTGTGGACGACCGAGTGTTGGAAAAGCATATCACCGATGCGATCGACGATACAGGCAACGTACGCGACAATGCGAGTAGGGAACTGCTGTCTATCCGACGTGAGATCCATGAACTGTCTGCACGCCTTCGTACGCGACTACAGCGTATCCTCAAAAAATTCGGTGACGAAGAAATGCTCACCGACGACTTCATCACGCAACGTGATGGTCGTTTCGTTCTTCCTCTGCGCGTCGAGAACAAGCGTTCTGTAGAGGGCATCATTCATGGTGTATCGCAGACAGGTTCTACGGTCTTCATGGAACCCGCCGAGACGTATGAGATGAACAACGAACTCTCGCTCCTGCATAACGCCGAGCTTCGAGAGATCGCCCGCATTCTCACGGTGCTCACAGCAGAAGTTGGTTCTGTTTCGCATTCCATCGAAGAGGCCGTAGATGTGCTAACGTCGCTCGATGTGTGCATGGCCAAGGCACGGCATGCGATGAAGTACGGCGGCATCTGTCCAACAATCTCCGACGATGAAGAGATAGAACTCACGCGCGTGTATCATCCGCTGCTCAAACAGCAAGCAACAACATCGAAGCTCAACGTGATTCCTCTCTCGGTGAGTTTTGATGCAACAACGCGCGGCATTCTAATCTCCGGACCGAATGCCGGTGGAAAAACCGTCGCCATGAAGACTATTGGCTGTTCTATCGCCATGGCCGTAAGCGGTGTGTTTCCACTTGGAATGGTCACCACAGGAATGTGCAGACTCTTCACGGCAATCGGCGATCATCAAAGCATCGATAGCAACCTTTCCACCTTCTCATCTCAAATCATTCGCCTTCGTGATATTCTGAGTTATTGCGGCTCCGACGCCCTGGTAATGATCGACGAGATCTGCGCCGGTACCGATCCGGCAGAAGGTGGTGCGCTTGCAGCAGGGATCTTGGACTCGCTTGTGGAACGCAAGGCGTTCTTTGTTGTTACCACGCACCAAAGTTCGTTGAAGCAATACGCGCTCACACGTCCGTCTATCCGCAACGCATCACTTGCCTTTGACGACGTGAAGCTGCAACCAACCTTCCAATTCTTGAGCGGCGTGCCGGGGAATTCATATGCCTTTGTGTTGGCTCAGAATGTAGGACTGCCAGAAGTGGTGATCTCGCGAGCTCGCACGTACTTGGGCGACCGACATGACGAACTCGAGCAAAGCATTGCCGCCATGCAACGATTCCGCACAGAGGCAGAAGCGTATCATGCAACAGCGCGAGAAGAAGCGGCAAAGGCGGAAAGGATCAAGGCGGAGTATGAAGACCGATTTGCGCAGATCAAAAAGAAGCGAAGCGAACTTGTAGAAGCAGCACGCGAAGAAGCACGCGAGATTTTGCAAAAGGCGCAGGCCTTGATCGAGAACAGTGTGCGCGAAGTGCGCGAGCAACAGCGTGCGGCGCAAGACGTGAAGAAAGACTTCGAACGTGAGCGCGACGTGCTTACTAAAAGCGAACTCGAACCAACGCCAGCCAAGGGAACCCCAAAGGGTTCGATCGTGCCTGGTGCTTCGGTTGTCTTGCGAGGAACAAGTACGGCCGGCACTGTGATGGAGATCGATGCCAAAGGTGCTTCGGCACTCGTCGAAGTGAACGGCATTAAGTTCCGATTCCCACTTGTACAACTCGATCTCTCTGCGCAAAAGCCTTCAACCAAACGTGACGACGGCGTGATCATGAAGTTCGATGCCCATTCGAGCTTGGATCTGCGCGGCATGCGTGCCGATGAAGGATTGAAGGCACTTGAAGGATTTCTCAACGATGCCATTCTTGGCGGTTTGAATTCCGGCACCATCATTCACGGCAAGGGCACAGGCGCTTTGCGCAAGGTGGTCCATGAATATTTACACGAACATCCACAGATCACATCGTTCCGCATCGGCACCATACAAGAAGGTGGTGACGGTGTAACGATCGTAGAATTCCGGTAGCACATCTATGTTCAAGAAAGTACTGATTGCAAATCGGGGAGAGATCGCACTGCGAGTGATCCATACGTGCAAACGCATGGGTATCGCGACGGTGGCCATTTACTCCGAAGCCGACGAACGAGCGCTGCATGTGCAAGAGGCCGACGAGGCCATTGCCATCGGAGGCTTTACACCTCGTGAATCGTATCTGGTGATTGACAAAGTGATGCAGGCCGCCATTCAGGCGGGTGCAGACGCCATTCATCCGGGATATGGGTTTCTGAGCGAGAATGCAACGTTTGCACAAACCGTTGCAGATGCGGGTATGGTGTTTATTGGTCCGTCGCCGCGAGCCATCCATATGTTGGGAGACAAGACGGAGGCGCGCGACCTTGCTATCAAGGCCAACGTGCCGATTTCACCAGGGTCTGATGGGGCAGTGGAAGACTTTGCTGCAGCCCGCGCCGTTGTCGAGCGCATTGGATTTCCTGTAATCATCAAGGCCGCGGCCGGTGGTGGCGGCAAGGGCATGCGTATCGTCGAGAATGCGTCGGAGATCGAGTCTGCCTTCCGTATGGCCCAAGGCGAGGCGCTCACGTCGTTCAACGACGGACGTGTCTTTATCGAGCGCTATATCGTGAGTCCACGTCACATCGAGATTCAGATTCTCGCAGATCAAAGTGGTACGGTCTTGTATTTCCCAGAGCGAGAATGTTCGGTGCAACGCCGACATCAGAAAGTGGTGGAAGAATCTCCATCGACGGCCGTCACACCAGAGATTCGCAAGGCCATGGGAGAAGCAGCGGCGAGACTTGTAACCGCCGCCGCCTACACCAATGCAGGCACACTTGAATTCCTGCTCGATGCATCGGGCTCGTTCTACTTTATGGAAGTGAACACTCGTTTGCAGGTCGAGCATCCCGTTACGGAAATGGTCACCGGTGTCGACTTCGTAGAGCAACAACTTCGAATCGCAAGTGGCGAGAAACTGAGCATTCGTCAGGAAGACATTGCGCCGAACGGACATGCCATTGAGTGTCGTGTGTGTGCCGAAGACGTCTTCAACGACTTTCTTCCCGATACAGGCATTGTGAGTTTTATGCAATTGCCAGAGGGAGAAGGAATTCGCAACGACTCGGCCTTGTACGAAGGCTATGAAGTGTCTGTGCACTACGATCCGATGGTTGCCAAACTCATCGTATGGGCTCCCACGCGCGCAGAGGCAATCGAGCGCACGATAGCAGCGATCGACCAGTATCATCTTGCTGGTTTTAAGACAACGCTTCCGTTCTGCAGACTCACGCTGGACTCGCAACCGTTTCGCACTGGCAACTACAGCACCTTCTTTGTGCAACAGCACTGGCCCTTGCCCTTGCCACCTTTTATGACGAAGACTATTGCAGCACTTGGTACACTCGGTCACGCCTTCCACCTCGAACGACGAACACCTACTCACACGCCATCACAACCAGCATGACACAGCACAAAGAGATCATCGTTACCGTCGGCGTAGCCAAGGAACTCGGTCTTACGGCCGATGAATTCGAACGCATTTGTTCCGTGCTCGGCAGAACGCCATCCTACACCGAACTGGGTGTGTACAGCGTGATGTGGAGCGAACATTGCTCGTACAAGAATTCTATTCTTCAGCTCAAGACGTTGCCTCGCACCGGTGAACGCATGCTTGTAGAAGCTGGCGAGGAGAATGCTGGAGTGATCGACATTGGCGACGGCTTTGGCATTGCCTTTAAGATCGAGTCGCACAATCACCCTTCTGCTGTTGAGCCCTTCCAAGGTGCTGCTACCGGTGTTGGAGGAATCCTGCGCGACATCTTTACCATGGGCGCACGTCCGATTGCAGTATTGAACTCGTTGCGATTTGGAGAGCCAGACACAGAGCGAACAAAGTATTTGATCAAAGGCGTTGTGCATGGCATCGGACATTATGGCAACTGCTTTGGTGTGCCAACGGTTGCGGGCGAAGTATACTTCGACCGGTGTTACACAGACAACCCACTCGTGAACGCCATGGCCGTTGGTCTGTTACGTACAGATCGCATGGCGAGCGCAAGCGCCAAGGGTCCGGGCAATCCCGTCTTCATCATGGGTAGCAGTACCGGACGTGATGGAATCCACGGTGCATCGTTGCTTGCATCACGCGAGTTCGATGAACTCACAGAGAACATGCGTCCAACAGTTCAAGTAGGCGATCCGTTCGCAGAGAAACTTCTCCTGGAAGCTTCGTTGGAATTGATCGATGCGGGAGTTGTGGTTGGCATGCAAGACATGGGTGCAGCTGGTATCTCGTGCTCGACGTCAGAGATGAGTGCAAAAAACGGCGTTGGCATGCGCATCGATCTCGACAAGGTTCCACTCCGCGAGCCCAACATGTCTGCCTACGAGATCATGCTCTCTGAATCGCAAGAACGCATGCTTGTGGTTGTCGAAAAGGGAAAAGAAGCCGCGGCTATTGTTGTATGCGAGAAGTGGGATGTTCCATTCGTGCAAATCGGAGAGGTTACCAACACAGGTCGTATCGAGATCTTCCGTCAAGGAACGCAAGTAGCAGACCTGCCGGCGATCTCGCTTGTACTTGGCGGCGAAGCGCCCGTCTACGTTCGTGAACAACAAGAGCCCGAGTATCTGCAGTTCACACGGAAGCCTCTCGATCGAGGCGCCATTCTGCACGAAGAGGATTGCACCGAAGTCCTCCACAAACTCCTTGCGTCTCCAACGATTGCTTCGAAGCGTTGGATCTACGAGCAGTACGATTCACAAGTGGGAACGAACACGGTGCAACGTTCCGGCAGCGATGCGGCGGTGATTCGCATTAAAGAGTTACCCGGAAAAGGCATTGCTGTTACTACGGATTGCAACAGTCGTTACACGTACTTGAATCCATTGCGCGGTGGAATGATTGCCGTTGCAGAGGCAGCACGAAACTGCGTTTGCGTTGGGGCCGAACCAGTGGCTATCACGAATTGCTTGAATTTTGGAAATCCATACGATCCGGAAGTGTATTGGCAATTCGTGCAAACAATCAAGGGCATGGGCGATGCATGTCGCGCCTTGAACACCCCCGTTACCGGCGGCAACGTGAGCTTCCATAACGAATCGCAACAGCACGCCATCTTCCCAACGCCAACGATCGGCATGCTGGGATTGATAGACGATCTCACGAAAACCGTTGGCAATGCCTTTGTGGAAAGCGGACATTCCATTGTGCTCGTAGGATGGCAACGTGAAGAGCTCGGCGGCAGTGAATACTTGAAGGTGATGAAGGGGAAGATCCTTGGCGATGCACCATTCATCGATATGGACGAAGAAGTGCGACTCCAACGCACAGTGCTTGCAGGTATTCGTTCCGGTGTTGTAACGGCTGCGCACGATCCATCCGAAGGCGGACTTCTCGTTGCACTTGCAGAGATGTGTTTGAGCACGGGAGTTGGAGCCACGTGTGCATTCGACTTCGATCATCATCCGGGAAGTATTTTTGGTGAGTCGCAAAGTCGCATCATCGTCACCTGCCAACCTTCCAATCTTGCCGCCTTACAAGCCACTTGCGATGCTGCCAATGTTCCCATGCTCGTTCTCGGCACAACGGGTGGAACTTCGCTCGTTGTAGACGGTCTGGTGAATGTAGACGTTGCCGCACTTGTTGCCACCTATGAGCGAACGTTACCATCATTGCTCAACGATTAACCTGCATAACATTACAACAGAGGTATCTCATGAAATCAAACCTTCAGAAGTATTCGCGCGTTGCTCTTACACCATGGGGCACAGATCATGTGATCGTTGGACTTCGCATCATCGTTGGTGCGCTGCTCATCTATCATGGCACGTCAAAGGTGTTTGAAGGATTTGATCAGATGACGGCGGAACTCACGCAACGCGGATGGCCATTGCCCGCACTCCAGGCCATGCTCGCAACGTACGTAGAGTTCGCCGGTGGAGTGATGCTCATGGTGGGCTTGTTCACACGTCCGGTACTCCTTGCCGTGATCGCGGAATTCATGATCATCTTCTTTATGTTTAGTGCAAACGATGTGTTCGCCAAAAAAGAGAAGGCACTCATCTTTCTTGTCCTGGCGATTGCATTGTTCATGTTCGGACCCGGTAAACTCTCCGACGACGCTCACTTATTCAAAGCGGAGAACGCGAACGGGGGAAACACGAAGGGCCACGATGGTAGGGACCAAGGCGGCAAGGAGGCATAACGTAAGCGACGTGGTCGTAACGAGGATGAAGGGCTCTGCCGTGATCGCAACGGGCAACACAGACACGTAATAAATGGCGCCGTTTAAAGTGATCACGTGATACGCGCTTTGTACCCAAAGTGCAACGGCGGCAATAGCGCATCCAAGCACACACCCGTAAACGCCGATGCGTAAACCGTGCAGCACAAATATCTGTGCGATGTGTGATGCACGCATGCCGAGCGACATGAGAATAGCCACCGACCTTGTTTTCTCGACTACAGCTATCAAGAGCGAGGCGATCACGGTGAAGATCGCAACGATACTAATCAGTCCGAGTACAATTGGAATGGGCTTCTTCTGCATTTCTATCCAAGAATACATGGCATAGTGTCGTTGCCGAAACGTGAGTGCAATGGTACGCTCAGAGAGCGTCCGACCGATGGCCTCGGCAACGTTGTCTACCTGTTGTACATCACTGCACCGAACGCCAATAGCCGAGGCCGCGTCTGCCGGAAGGTGTAAGGCGGCACGGAGATCGTCGATCATCAGAAAGACCGATGTTTCATCGTACTGCTGCATGCCGCTGCGCACGATCCCACTTACACGAGCCGCAATAATGCGCGGCGTTGGCTGCGTTGCTTGCATGTTGTCTGTGGTAAACACCACGAGTGTATCACCAACAAGAAGGGCAAGCTTTCGCGCGAGGTCTGCACCAACTACCACGCGTGGTTGTCGTGCGTCGTGCGTTGGAAGCGTGCCTGCTATCAGCAACGGAAGTATCTGCTCTGATGCACGAGAGGCTGTGAGTCCTTGCAGCAACACGCCGTCGAGTCCATGCCGAGTGCGGCCCAATCCTTCTCGTACCAACAGCTCGTCGGTAGACGCAACGCCCGGCACCGATGCGAGGCGACGTCGCACCTCGGGCGCATTCGTGAACTGCGTTCCAAAGCGTGAGCGGACTTCGATGTGCGACGTGAAACGCAAGGCGGCATCTTCGATGGCGTTTTCGTATCCACGAAGGACCGACATTGCAAGAATCAGCGCAATACAGCCCAGCGCCACAGAGCCGATCGATACCATGGTGGTGAATCGTGAGAATCGCTCGCTACGCAACGAGCGCGAGAACCGACGTGAGATCCAAGCACTAGGATTCATAAGGATAGAATCCGCCGCCGGTCTTCTTTCCATGCAAGCCAGCATCTACGTACTGCTGTTGCATGAGCGACGGTGTGAAGCGAGGCTCGTTGAAGTACTGACCGTACATCGATTTTGTGACGTCGAGATTCACATCAACGCCAATCAGATCCATCAATTCAAATGGACCCATCTTAAATCCAATAGCACGCATGCACCGATCGATCTGCTCCGGTTGCGCGGCTTGTTCCATTGCAATGCGTTGGGCTTCGTTGTAGTAATTCCGAGCCACGCGATTCACGATAAATCCAGGAACATCACGGGCAACAACGGTGGTCTTGCCAAGCTCGCGCGCAAAGGCCACGGCGGCGTCTACCACTTCTTGCGAGGTACGCGGACCTCTAATCACTTCCACCAACTTCATAATGTGTGCCGGATTGAAAAAGTGCAATCCCACGAATCGGTCTTGATGCGCAAGGCATCGCGCCAACGCAGCAATAGAGATGGACGAGGTGTTGGTGGCGAGAATCGTCTCGGGTGAACATCGTTCTTCGAGTGCTCGAAACAAGGCGTGTTTGATATCGAGTTGTTCTGCCACGGCCTCGATCACAAGGTTGGCACCGGCACAGTCGTCCAACAACGTTGTCGTGGAGAATTGCAGCACAGCCTTCTCCTTACCCTCCTGCGTGAGGAGCCCTTTCTCGACGGCCTTCCCAAGCTGACCGATCACCCACGTATGCGCCTTCGCGCAAGCGTCTGCATTAATATCGAAAATCACCACTGTATGGCCACAACGAAGGGCATTCAACGCAATACCTCTGCCCATCGTGCCGGCGCCGCAAAGTGCTATGTTCACGTAATCACTCCCAATGCACGACCAACCTTCGCAAATGCCGCAACCGCAAGGTCGAGATGCTCGCGCGTATGCGCCGCGGAAACTTGTACGCGAATTCGTGCCTTGCCTTTTGGTACAACCGGGAAGAAGAATCCAATCACGTAGATGTCTTCCTCCAACAGTGCACTCGCCATCTGCTGCGCAAGGGGAGCGTCGTACAACATCACCGGTGTGATAGGGTGGGTGCTCTGGACAATGTCGAAGCCAAGGGCCAACATTTGTTCTCTGAAGTAGGCGGTGTTCGACTCCAACGTGTCTCGCAGATCTGTGGTCTTCGACAGCAGATCCATGATGGCAATAGAGGCTCCAACAACGGAAGGTGGCAGGGAATTCGAGAAGAGATACGGACGCGAACGCTGACGCAACATGTCGATGATCTCTTGACGTCCGGTGGTGAATCCACCGATGCCGCCGCCTAGTGCTTTTCCTAGCGTGCCGGTAATAATGTCTACTCGACCTGTTACTCCGCAATGTTCAACAACACCGCGGCCATGTTTACCCATAAAGCCCATCGAGTGGCACTCATCTACCATCACCAGCGCGCTGTAGGTATCTGCGAGGTCGCAGATCTTGTCGAGCGGTGCAATCGTGCCATCCATCGAGAACACGGCGTCGGTGGCAATCACGATATGACGTGCCCCGTCCGCGCGCGCTTGCTTCAGCTGAGATTCGAGATCGGCCATGTTGCACGACTCATATCGATAGCGCTTGGCCTTGCACAGTCGCACGCCGTCGATAATCGAAGCGTGGTTCAGAGCATCGCTAACGATGGCGTCTTCTTCTCCAAACAACGGCTCGAACACACCACCATTGGCGTCGAAGCAGGCCGCGTAGAGAATCGTATCGTCGGTCTCGCAGAACTCCGCGATTTTTTGCTCCAGCACCTTGTGAATGTCTTGCGTGCCGCAGATAAACCGAACGCTGCTCATCCCAAAGCCATGAGAATCGAGGGCGCCTTTAGCAGCCTCGATCACGTCGGGATGCGAACTCAAGCCTAGGTAGTTGTTGGCGCAAAAGTTCAGGACGGGCCGAGACCTACCTTCCACCATGATCTCTGGACCTTGCGGAGAAACGATTACTCGTTCGGATTTATAGAGTCCGCTTTCGCGGATCGACTCAAGTTCTTGCTGTAGATAACGCTGGAAATTGCTGTCCATGCCCTGCCTCGTTCGTGAAAAGGTCGCAGAAAGCACAAATATCGCAAATCCTTCGTGGGTATCTTTGCCGAATGCGCCTAACAGTGGTGATCGCTACACGCGATCGGAAGGATGTGCTTCGAGAAAGTCTGCGACGGTATGCGACACAATCGCTCGCCGACGTAGAGATCATCGTTGTGGACAATGGTTCGTCGGACCAGACCCACGCCATGCTCACATCTGAATTCCCCCACGTCCGGGCCATTCGACTTCCGGACAACATCGGCCCCACCGCCCTCAATCTTGCTGTAGAGCAGGCCTCTGGTGACCTGATCTTCCGCACCGACGACGACGCGTGGCCCGAAACAGACAACATGCTCGAGCGCGGCGTGCAGTTCATGGACGCCCATCCGAACATCGACCTTCTTGCCGGCGAGGTCTACTTTGTTGACAACGGCCTAACCTACAACTGGTACCCATTCCCGAGTCGTACGGCATCCATTCCAGATGGCGGCCTTCCGGTGAACCACTTTTGCGGTGCAAGTGTTGTCGTAAGGAAGAGTGTATTTCTGAAGGCGGGCGGATTCTGGGACACCTTCTACATCGAAGAGTCGGATCTCTCTGCGCGGTTGATCGCCGCCGGCAACGTGCTGCGTTACGTGCCGTGGTTCCGAGTGTGTCACCTTACCGCCTTTCAGCCTTCCCAGATTGCCTCTCGGTGGCTGTTGCTGAGTACGATGCCTGTTCGATTCAACTTCCGGTACTTCCCGTTTTGGAGGGCCACCGGGAGGTCGGCAGTACACATGGCATCGCAGGTTGTAATGGGTATCTGGCACCGCACGCCACCGCTCACGTTTCTCGAAGGCATGGTTGGCATGGTGGCAGTGGGACTGAAGGCTTGGAGGGTGGAACGGCAAACGCTTTCGCGCGAGCAGCTTCGGCAGGTGACGATGGGCGAAAATGTTTGGGCAACAACATGGCGGTACTATCGATTTGCCCTCAAAAGGCTGCGAACTCGCCTCAACAAGAGCAACAAATTTTGAATTGCTGGGTCTGGCAACTATGGGACAACACATGACACCTCGCTCGTTCTTTTTTCAGCTCCTTGCATTGTGCGTTTTCGGGACAACGCTACAGGCCGGCGAATTCGACCGGATCAGGGACCAAATGAAGGCCGTCTACACGACGGTTAACGCAGATGGGACGATTCGCGTTGCGAAGCAATTCAACCGGTGGGAGTATTTCTGGGAACGAAGATTGCTCCCGAATGGAGACTTTCCCACTTCTGCGCAATACATGAGCGAAGCGCTCGGCGTGGAGCGTAGAAACAGCCGACTCTCTGAGGATCTGCAGGCCATTCCAACGTGGAAGGAAATTGGTCCGGAGGCACCGGCAACAATCGACCAAAGTCAGTGGAATGGCATTGGCCGCGTGAACTGCATGGCCTTTTCATACCAGAACGATAATCTGTTGTGGCTTGGTTCTGCGGCTGGTGGTCTTTGGAAAAGCACGAATAATGGCGGACTGTGGAAGTATGTGGCCGTGCCTGGATTTCCGATGTTTGGTGTGAGCGACATTCAGCTTGCAAAGAGCGACGATAAGATCATTTTCGTTGCTACCGGCGATGCCGAAACAGCGTTGCCCGGTAGTCTTTCCGGATATCCCGTCTTTAGTTACGGTGTGATCAAGTCTACAGATGGCGGCCTTACATGGACGCCCACCGGACTTTCCTACACACCCGAATCCAACAATGTTGTGTGCAAACTGTGGGTAAATCCAACAGATCCCAATGTGGTTGTTGCGGCAACTTCCAGTGGTATGCAACGCTCTTCCGATGGAGGAAAGACGTTCAAGAGTACAACCAATGGCTTCTTCAAGGATGTTATGGGACATCCATCAAATCCGAACATCTTGTATAGCACAACGTTTTCTATCTCGGGTGGTGCGAGTGTCTACAAGTCGGCAGACATGGGGCAAACGTGGGTGAAAACGTATTCGCGACAATTTGCGAACCGACTGCGTCTTGGAGTCACAGAGGCCAATCCTAGGCTCCTTGTCGTCCTTGCATCGTCGGCCGCCACAAATGGTTTGGAAAACGTCTATCGCTCTACGGACGAAGGCGCATCATTCGTAGCCATGAATCCAAGTGTGAATTTGTTAGGATGGAGCGCCAATGGCAACGACACGCAAGGGCAGGGCTTTTACGATCTGAGCTTAGAGATATCTCCCATAGATGCAACTCAGATCTTTGTGGGCGGTGTGAACATTTGGCGAACAGCCAATGTTTCGGGTACGTCGTGGGCGCTGAGTGCCCATTGGACCGGATCTGGAGGAGCAGACTTCGTTCATGCAGATCATCACATGTTCCGATACAACCCGAACAACGGCTTTTTGTATGCCTGCCATGATGGAGGAATAGCCGTGAGCGAGAACGACGGTCAGTCTTGGCGCGACATCAGCCGCGGGCTCCGCATTCAGCAGTTCTATGGCTTGGCCGTTTCGAACCTGAACACCAGTTTGATTTTGTGCGGTTCGCAAGACAACGGTACAACACGCTTCCAGAATAACACAGCGCAGAATGTGTTCGACGGAGATGGCATGGCAACAGCGATCGACTGGTCTAATGCGCAAACCATGTATACCAGCAATCCGAATGGCACGTTCTTCCGTTCCGATAATGGCGGTTCGAACTTCACGTTTATTTCGAGTGCGAGTCGCAGAGGAGAGCAAGGCAGTTGGGTAACACCAATCGCCATCGATCCCAAGAATAGTTCGACTATCTATCTCGGTTATCAGAACGTGTGGAAGAGTGATAACTCAGGAGCGTCGTTCACAAAGCTAACACCACTGAATATTCAGGCTACGTTGCGTGTGATCTCCGTGGCACCATCAGATCCAAAGTATCTGTATGTGGCCTACACACAATCCATGTATACATCCAGCGACGGGGGCACGTCGTGGTTTCCGCAGAGTGGCGTGAGTGGTTTCATCACCGATATCGAAGTACATCCAACAAATCCCAAACGTGTTTGGGTAACGTATGGCGGCTTTGTTGGTGGCAACAAGGTGGTCGAGATCAACAATGGTGTTGTGACGAACATCACGGGAAACACCCTACCGAATGTACCTGCAAATACCGTTGCCTTTCAACCGGGTGTGCTGAATCGACTGTTCTTGGGTACAGATCTTGGTGTGTACTTCAAAGACGATGGAATGAAGGAATGGCAACCGTTTGGAAAAGAAATGCCGATGACGGTGGTATCGGACCTTGCCATTGTTACGACAACGAAAAAGTTGCGAGCCGCCACGTATGGTCGGGGCGTTTGGGAGATAGACGCTGTTCAATGCAGAGCTGCAACTCCTTCCGTGACTGCCGTAACACCAACGAATGTTTGTAGTGGCGATTCGGTAGTTCTCGAAGCTGTTTCCGGCTATCGGTCGTACACGTGGAGCAACGGCGACACGGCACGACGCATCACGCTCGCCGGGCAAAGTCAGTCTGGTGAGTACACGGTGAGCGTTGAAGATGACAATGGTTGTCGAGGCCTTTCGACCGTCACAACCGTCCTCATTCGTCGAACACCAGTGAAGCCATCGATATCGAAGCGAACAAACGATACCCTGCGCGCCACAAGCATTGGCGTAACCGGATATCAGTGGTTTGTAAACGGGACGAAGATCGACGGGGCAACCACGCGAGATATTCTTGCGAAGTGGGTTGGTTCGTATCGCGTAGAAGTGACGAATTCCGATAAATGCTCGAGCATTTCTGATGCTCTACCGATAACGCCGATCTCTTCAGACGTGGCGGAGGATGTACGCCTGGCAACGTTGTTGGCAGTCTATCCGAATCCATTTGACCAACGCATCGAAGTGCGCAAACCTGAGCATGCAGATCTTGCTACGTTGGAAGTGGTAGACATGCGCGGTCTCTTGATCAAGAGCATGCAGTTCGACGAGGCAGTCATGACGGTGGAGCTTACGGATCTTGCATCGGGCGCATACATCGTGCGCGTGCGAAGCGGCGTGTCTGTGTGGAGCGCTCCAATCGTGAAGCGATAACTGTCTACGAGCGTGTGGCAATGATGCCACCGCCTACAACATCGTCGCCTTCGTAGAGCACAACGCTTTGCCCGGGGGTGATGGCCTTTCTCGGCTCAAGGAATTCAACGAAGAGGGTGCCGGAAGAATCTGTCCAACAGATCGCCGGTGCCCCTTCATCTTTATAGCGGATCTTCACCGTGAATTCACGCTTCTCGTCAATCGACGCCACTTTTTGCAGGTTGACGTTAGTAGCAGTAAGCCGTACGTGGTCGAGCTTATCTTCTGTACCAACCTCTACCGTATTGCTCTCGGGCAGCACGTTCAACACAAAGAGGGGTTCGCTATGCGCTATCCCTAAACCTTTGCGCTGGCCGATGGTATAGAACGGATATCCGTCGTGTGTCCCAATCTGCTCACCATCCATCATGATGCGCCCGCCTGCGAGCTCCGATGCGATGTTGGGAACATTATCGCGTAAGAAACGCCGGTAGTCATTATCCGGTATGAAGCATATCTCGTAAGACTCGCTCTTCTTTTCGAGCGAGAGACCAAGGCGCGCTCCCTCTGCTCGAGACTCGGGTTTCGTAAATCCTGCAAGAGGGAAAATCGTTCGTGCTAGATGTTCTTGACGAACACTCCACAACATGTACGACTGGTCTTTTTTTGGGTCCGGACTACGCCTGATCCATCGTCTTCCCGTAGACTCGTCATGCAAAATGCTCGCATAATGCCCAGTCGCAATAAACTCGGCACCCAACGAATCTGCCTTACGCAGCATCTCTGCCCACTTGATCTGGCGGTTGCATCGCACACATGGATTTGGCGTGTTACCCGCCATGTAGTCTTCGATAAAGTAATCGATCACATTCTCACGGAACACCGCAGAAAAATCTACGGTGTAGTGGGGAACTCCGAGCTTCATGGCGATACGTCGTGCATCATTGATGCCATCAAGGGAACAGCACGACGAATCGTTGCCAACGTTTCCGCCCACGTCTTCGTAGCGGTAGGTTTTGATGGTAATGCCGATAACGTCGAATCCTTGCTCTACGAGCAGGCCTGTGGCGACGCTTGAGTCTACGCCACCCGACATTCCAACAACTACGCGATTTGTGTCTCTGTTCATAGAGTAGATTTGTGTGTCATGCAAAATACGCCATCCACCTTTATCCCTGCCCGCCCTTCTACCCTCGCTAAAGCTTTTTGGGGTTGGTATTTTGAACGGATCATTCGAAAAACCTTCCACAGCGTCCAAGTGGCAGGCCTAGAGAACGTACGCCGAGATGTTCCCGTGTTGTTCGCGTGCACACATGGATCGTGGTGGGACGCGGCGCTCACGATCGTACTCTCACTGCGCATTCTGCACCTAGACGCCATTGGCATGATGGAGTACAAGCAGTTGTCGCGCTACCGATTCTTTTCGCGTATTGGCATGTTCAGCGTCATTCGCGAAAACCCTCGCTCTGCCCTTGCGTCTCTGCGCTATGCCGCGAGCACCCTTACACGCACGTCGTGCGCCTTGTGGATGTTTCCACAAGGAACGTTAGTGCATCAGGAAGAGCGACCTATACTATGCGAGCCAGGCATTGCCATACTCGCATCCATGGTCCCCAATGCGGTCGTGATTCCCGTTGCCATTCGATACGAAGTGCTACGGGAGCAGGGTGGAGTACTATGGCTGAGATTCGGACGAGCCATCGAGTCGGCGGAGCGCGAAGCAATGTCG
>Ga0105049_10000556_pt1 | contig 41576 bp, 32 predicted proteins | sample MAT06_FD_78087 | JGI IMG/M metagenome (GOLD analysis project Ga0105049, IMG submission 78087) | Freshwater microbial communities from Lake Fryxell liftoff mats and glacier meltwater in Antarctica - MAT-06 | ecosystem: Environmental > Aquatic > Freshwater > Ice > Liftoff microbial mat | place...
CTACCACACGTTCGAGCTCAAGGTCGGCTACGGCCACGAGACCAGTCACGAGACGTACACCGGGCTCACCGCCGAGGATTTCGGGTCGACGCCACAGCGCCGCTACCTGGGCTCGCAGCTCGACGAGATGAACTGGGACCACTGGCGGTTTCGCGGCCGGCACAAGCTCGAGCTCGGGCTTCACGCGCGTATCGAGACGGTCGCGTACCGGCATGACTTTCGTCGGATCTGGGGCAAGCTCGATGGCTTCGTCGGCCAGCGCGATCTCTACAGCCTGCTCGCCAACCCCGATGCTGGTGCGAACCAGGTCTACTACGCGATCCTGAGCGGCCAGGCCGACAGCGGCAGCCCCGAAGAGGAATTGATCCTCGGCACCAACAACCGCCGGTTCGCATCGCAGGGCATCCAGACGACGTTCTCCGCCGAGCAGGCGACGGGCGACCTCACGCACCACGTGCAGGTCGGCACGCGCATCCACTTCGATCGCGCAGATCGCCTGCGGTTCGAGGATGCGTACGCGATGGTCGGCGGCGTGCTGATGCGCAGCGCGAGACCCGAAGAGACGGTGCTCGATTCGCGCGCGGAGACGATCGCGCTCGCGACGTTCGTCGAGGATCGCGTGTACTGGAAGCGGTTCCAGTTCTCCGCCGGTGCGCGCCTCGAGCTGATCGACTTCCGCTATCTCGATCACCTGACGCAGGCGCAGAACGCTGGCAGCTACGCGGTCGTGATCCCCGGCGGTGGCGTCGAGTACCGGATCACCGACGAAGCGAGTGTGCTCGGTGGCGTGCATCGCGGGTTCGTTCCCGTCGCACCGACGGCAGCGTCGGGCATCAAGCCCGAGTCGAGCATCAACTACGAGGCCGGGCTGCGCTGGCGCGATCAGCGGATCGCCGCGGATCTGATCGGCTTCTTCTCCGACTACAAGAACCTCAAGGGCTCGTGCTCGCTTGCGAGCGGCTGCACCGAGATGCAGGACGGTGAGGAGTTCAACGGCGGCGGCGTGCACGTCTACGGTGCCGAGCTGCAGGTCGGCGGCGAGTACCCGCTGAACAAGAAGCTGTCGCTGCCGATCGCGGCCGCGTACACGTACACGCACTCGGCGTTCCAGAGCTCGTTCTCGTCCGAGTTCGCCGGCTGGGGTGATGTCAAGAAGGGCGACGGGCTGCCGTACTTGCCGCAGCACATGCTCGCGCTCTCCGCGGGCGTAAAGGCAAAGCGCTGGGAGCTCGGCGGACGCGTGCAGTACCTGGACGAATCGCGCGACGTCGCGGGGCAGGGCGAGATCGAAGAGGCCGTGCTCGCCGAGTCGCTGCTCACCGTCAGCCTCAACGGGCACGTGCAGATCCAGAAGAATTCAGAGCTCTATGCAACGTGCACCAACCTGTTCGACGAGCAGGTGATCATCTCGCGCCGGCCGTACGGCGCTCGCCCGAACGCCCCGCGCTTGTTCTCGGTAGGCTACAAGGGCCGGTTCTGATTTCAATTAGACTCGAGTGATTCTAATAATTTGCGATCTAACTGACAAACTAGTTATTGAAAACAGTTTTCAAGTTCGATACAGATCAGGGGCATCTATGAAGAAGCTAGCTCTAGGATTCGTGGCGCTCATCGCTTGCGGTGACAACGACAACACCAATGTCACCCCCGATAGCTCGAACCCGGAGCCGGACACGCAGACGCCGGATACGCCGAACCCTGACTTCACGGTTCCCACGCCGTTCTCGATCCCGCTCTCGGTCGCCGGTCCGGATCAGCTGCAGTCGGCGGCGTCGGCGGGTGACGGCAAGTTCTACGCGGCGGGCTTCGCGGCCGCGACCACGACGAGCAAGCGCTTCGTCACCGTCGTCAAGTACCTGCCGACCGGGCTGCCCGATGCAACGTTCGGCGCGAACGGCGTCGTCACCACGCCGCTCGAGTTCGTCGGCGGGACGGATGAGGTCGACCTCGTCGTCCAGGCCGACGGTCAGCTCCTGGTCAGCGGCACCACCGCGAGCCCGACGATCACCCTCGATCGCGATGTCGGCATCGTGCGCCTCAACACCAACGGCACGCTCGACACCACGTTCGGCACGCTCGGCGTCGCGATCATCAGCCTCAACACGGCGATCATCAACGGCACCACCGTGACCGCGCCCGATGCATCGCGCAGCCTCGCCGTCGACGCCACCGGCGGGATCTACCTCCACGGCGTCTCGCGCGGTATTGGCACCAAGGCCACCACGGCTGACCCGCGCACCGACACCGACTTCACGGTCGTCAAGCTGACTGCCGCCGGGATCGTCGACGCCACCTTCGGTGGTCAGTCGATCACGCTCGGTGCTGCCTTGACGCACTCCAACGACACCGCGCCCGGCCAGTTCCGCCTCGACATCGAGGAGACCAACGCGACGCCGCGCACGCTCAAGGTACTCGCCGACGGCAAGCTCATGGTCTCCGGATACGGCAGCTCGGCCTTCTCGGGGGCGACCGTCCAGCCGGTGCTCTACAAGCTGACGGCAACGGGCGAGCTCGACACCACGTGGAACGAGGGTGTCGGCGTGTTCCACGAGCAGGTGCTCACGGTCCAGACCGAGGTCTACAGCATCGCGATCCATGCTGACGACACGTTCACCACCGCCGGCTACGGTCGCGCGTCGGGCGACATCAACGACTACATCTCGCTGCGCTTCAACATCAACCACGCTGCGGGCGCGGCTGCCCGCGACCTGACGTTCAACAACACCACGAACGGTGCCCTGGTGTTCGATCCCTCGAGCGCGATGCTCGGTAGCAACTGCCGCAACGCGGTCGCCCTGCCGAACGGCAAGACGCTGCTCACCGGCTCGACCGGCCCGAGCAACCTGCCGGGTCAGGACGCAGTCGCTGCCTTCGTCGACGCGGACGGCCAGCTCGACATCGCCTACGGCACCGGCGTGCACGTCTTCAAGCTCGGCGCCGACGGCAGCGACCAGTTCTGGGGCGGCACCGTCTCGGGCACCAAGGCGATCGTGGTCGGTTTCAAGGGTGGCGGCGCGACCCAGACTGAAACCGCGAACGACGACTCGTTCGCGGCTATCTTCGACATCCAGTGAACGAAGATCCGATCGATACGCTGGTTCACGACCACGCCGACATCAACCGGCGCGTGCTCGAGATCGCCAAGATGCTCGCTGGTAAAGGCGACGCGGACCAGCATGTCGACGCGCGGCTCGTCGAGCTTCGCGAGGAGCTCTTCCTGCACTTCGCGCGCGAGGAGGAAGGCCTGTTCCCGTTCGTCACCGAGCGGTTCCCGGAGCTCGCCTCCTCGGTCGAGGCGATGGAGACCGCGCACGACGCGATCTGTGGCGTCGTCGCACGCATGTGTCACGTCGTGGTCAACGCGAACATGTCGACGATGCGCTCGCTGTTCGAGCGCTTCGAGATGGCGTACGCACAGCACGCGAAGCTCGAGGCCAAGCTACTCGGGCAGCTCGCGGGCCGCCTCGACGATGCCGATCGGTTGCGGTTGACGTCGCTCGTTCGCGATCTCTAGCGTCCGAAGCGCTTCCAGGCCGTCTCCACCTCGCGGGCGAGCGCGCGCGCGGTGGTCGCGATCCGTGCACGGTTTCGATCGAGGGCATCGATCTGCGCCTTGCGGTACCCGGTGCGACCGGAATCGACAGGCCACGCCTGGCCGGCCAGCTGGCCGGCGGCATCGGCGATCAGCCCGTCCAGCTCCGCCTCGCTGTTCAGCTCCGCGACGGAGAGCTCGACGTGAGAGGGCTCCCACGACTGGAGCCAGACGGTTCGTGGTCCGAGCACGAACCCGCGGAGAGCGGGCATCTCGCGTCGCAGCATCGACATCGCCCACAACACGATCGTCGCGTTCGGGGGACCGCGCCACACGCAGCTCGGCGTCGCGTACTGGATGCCCTCGCGGATCTCGACGAGCAGATCGTCATCGGGATCCGGGGTTGGGCCTGCGATCCGGATCAGCGCGCGATAGGCGGTCGCGCTCCCCACCCCATCATGTGCGCGGCCGATCGCGACGATCGACATCTCCCTCGACGGGGTCCCGACCTGACGGATGTACGCTTCCCAGGTCCCACGCAGCTCCTTCTCGGCGCCCGGGTCGAGCGCCACGAACGACTGCTGGATCCCGTCGAGCCACGCCGCTCGCGAGCGCGACGCGCGAGAGCGCAGCCGCTTGACGACCGCTGGTTCGCGGACCTTCGGGGTTGCGACCAGGGCACTCCGGTAGCTGTCGAGGAAACGCTCCACCGCCGCATCCGGGTCGCACGTGAACCAGACCTGCGCACAGGTGAGGTGAAGCGACGAGCCGTACCGCACGAGATCGACGACGGCCGGACCGAACCCGGCGCGGTCGAAGTCGTCGAACCCGAACGAGCCCGTCGTCACGCTGAACTGTTCGAGGTGGGCATCTCCTTCGAGTGCGGTGTTCGGCAGGAGTGGAAGCTGGTCCTCGAAGGCCGCGCAGGTGCGGTGCTCGAAGGGCTCGGCCAGCATCCGGAAGTACGTGAAGGTGTTGTTGCGAAGTCGATCGACGAGATCGGCGGATGCGCCACGCCTACGGAGAGCCACAGGATCGAGATCGAAGCTCGCACCCTCGACGAGTTGTGGAGTCTCAACGGGACGTGACGAACACGCAGCCGACGCCAAGACGATCGCGCGAAACCAGGACAGCACGATGTCGCCTGCAGACGAGCATCCGCCAGTCCTGGAGATCAAGTACAGCCTTCATCTGATCTTCATGTTTGAAGATGTTGGCGCACGGTCACCGTGCACGCCCGCCCCGATCCGCTCACCTCGAGGCCATCCGTTCATCAGTTACGACGGTCTACGCATTGCACCGAGGTGTGGACGATGCCGAGACTCGCGGTCTTCTTGCTTGTACTCACCAGCTGCGGTGGTGGGACGAGCGAGTGGCGCGAACCCGGTCCGCACCAGCTGCTGACCGGCCCCTACGTGATCGTCACCGGTGAGAAGACAGCGAAGCAAGCGCTGATCGCGTTCCGCACGTACGCGGTGCAGAAGGCGACGGTCGAGTGGACGGCCGAGGGCAGTCGCGGGGTGGAGGTCGCATCGCGTGACGGCGATCTCTGCTCGGCGACGCTGAAGAATCTGCCGCGGGGTTCGGTGATCAAGTACGAGGTCAAGCTCGCCGGCAAGGTCGCGGGCAGCGGTTCGTTCCGGCTCGGGCTGGCCGATGGCGAGACGTCGTTTCGGTTCGCGGTGTTCGGCGACACGCGCACGAACCACCAGGTTCACAACGCGGTGATCGAAGCCGTCAGCAAGGAGACCATCGACTTCTACCTGCACACCGGCGACATGGTCGAGCGCGGGGGGATCCCCGAGCAGTGGATCACGTACTTCCAGATCGAGCGTCCGTTGATGGCGAAGGCCCCGATCATGCCATCGATCGGCAATCACGATCTCGGCAATCGCGGCTACTACTCGAGGTTCTTCTTCCTCGATCAGTGGGCAGGCGCAAAGAACTACTTCTACACCGACTGGGGAACCGTCCGTCTGATCTCGATGGACGTCACGATCGTCTGCGAGGGCCGGTGTCGCCAGTACCGCTTCGTACGCGCGGCACTCGAGGAAGCGGCGAAGGCGAACAAGCTGATCGTGATGTTCCTGCACAACCCACCGTACTCGTCAGGTGAGCACGGGTCGGACCGCCAGCTGCAGAGTGTCGTCGGCGACCTCGCGAAGCGCTACGGCGTCGAGCTCGTGGTCTCCGGTCACGACCATGACTACGAGCGCACCAAGCCGATCGCCGGCACGACGTACCTCGTCAGCGGCTCCGCGGGTGCGCCGATCCGTCCGGTGACGCCGCAAGCGTTCACCGCATCGACGCGGACCGAGCCGCACTACGTGCTGGTCGACGTCGACAAGAACCAGCTCACGCTTCGCGCGATCAACCTGCGCGGTGAGGTGTTCGACAGCACCGTGATCCCGCCGAACCCACCGGGAGGGCCACGACCATGAGGCCGCTCGCGCTCGCGCTCGGGCTCGTCTGGGCTAGCACCTCCGCGTCGGCGCAGCAGGTTCCCGATCAATCACGGGATCGTTCGAAGGCGTCGTCGGGACGGACGCTGCCCGAGACGCCTCCCTCCACCGAGATTCCGCCGATTCCGGTCGTCCCACAGCCGCCGCCGGGGCCGCCGCCGGGCCCACCCCCGAAGCCGCGCGAGGTGCCGACGCAGCTCGATGCGACGACGACCGTCGCGTTCGAGCATCGCTATCACTTCGACTGGCACTGGCAGCTACTGATGCTCCCCGAGCGCCTGGTCGAGCTCGCATTGATGCCCGCCGAGCTGCTTGTCGGCGCGTTCGATCACCATCGCCTCGATCGGCGGATCGGCGATCTGCTGTCGGTCGAGAACCTCGGCGTCCGGCTCTCTCCGCGCTTCAAGTTCAGCTTCGGTGACGGTGCTGGCGCGGGCATGTGGGTCAAGCGAACGGGGCTGGTCTCCTGGCGTTCGCAGCTGCGCGCCGGCGGCATCATGAGACTCGATCGCGACTGGCAGCTCGAGCTCGAGTACCAGCACGCGCTGCTGTTTCCCGGCGGGCGTGGTCTGCGCATGCGCGCGTACGTCGAGCGCGACAAGAACCAGCGCTTCTATGGGATCGGTGCCGCGGCACTCGAGACCGATCGACGAGTGATGCAGAGCTACGAGCAAGGCGCGCTGATGGAGGTCGACCTTCAGGGCGTCGACCACTACACGTCGTCGGGCGTCGCGCAGCTCGGGATCCGGCGCCAGCAGCTCTCTGCAGGTGTCAGCAGCTCGGACCCGCCGGTGACGATCGGTGACATCGTGACGCCGCCTCCCGGGTTCGGCGACATCGTGACGTACGTCGATGCGCGTCTCGTCGGGCGCTACGACACCCGCGACACCGCCGGGCGGCCGACGCGAGGTGTCTCCCTCGAGGGCACCGTGCTCGGCCGTTCCGACGTCACTGGCAAGCACCTCTCTGCGACCACGCTGACCGCCGCAGCGCACGTGCATCTACCGCTGCTGCCCGACGATCGGGTGCTCGTGCTGACGGTCGCCGGCGCGGCGGCGATGCCACTGATTCCCGGCGATGACAAGCCGCTCGACTCGCTCGCCGTGCTCGATCGAACCAACGTGCGCGGCTACGACCGCGAGCGGTTCCGCGATCTCTACGCGATCGTCGCGTCCGCAGAGTATCGGTTCCCGATCTACGAGTACCTGGCGTCGCGTGTCGGCCTCGACGCCTTCATGTTTGTCGATGCTGGCACGATCTGGGGGCGCGAGAGCTTCTCGCTCGATCCGAGGTATTCGTTCGGCGGCGGTGTGCGAGGTGCCAGCCAGACGAAGGTGTACCTCCAGACCACGCTGGCCTGGTCGCCCGAGGGGATCCAGTTCAGCATCGGCGTGGAGACGGCGCTGTGAGGCTCGCGCTCCTCCTCCTCGCTGCCTGTGCCCCTGGGTGGAAATCCACGCCGCACGATCAGCTGTTTCAGGTCGACATGTCGTCGGCGACGATCGAGCGTCCTGCGGAGAGCGATCCATCAGACTGGTGGGACAAGGGCAGGCTCTCGCTGGTTCGACCGTTCGGACGTCTGCTCAGCCCGGGCACCTACGCGAAGGCACTGCTCGGTGGTCCCCCGGCGCGCGACATCAATCGCCTCGGTCAGGTGCCGGACTCGCCGTGGTTCGAGAATCGGATCGCTCGCGACGGCTACTCGACGATCGAGGCGCGCGAAGGCGCCGCGTATGACCGGCGACTCGCCGCCGGTCCGCTCGCCGTGATCAGCGGCAAGCTCGAGGGTGACAGCGCGGGCTTCGTCGTGCGCGATCGCGCCTCGCAGGTCTGGTACCTCAAGCTCGACCATCCCGGCTTCCCGGAGCTGTCAACGAGCGCCGAGGTGATCTCGTCGCGGCTGCTGTGGCTCGCCGGCTACCGCGTGCCCGCGATGCAGACGTTCGATCTCGAGGTCGATCGCCTGGTCCTCGACCCGAAAGCCAAGACACGTGATCGCTACGGCCGCTCGATCTCACTCACCGCGGATGCGTTGCGCGGCCTGCTGGCCAACGCCAACCCGAACCAGGAGGGCCGGGTGCGCGTGCTGATCTCGGCGCGACCCTCGGGTCGCTCGGTCGGCCCGTTCAGCTACCGCGGCATTCGCGGCGATGATCCGAACGACACCATCCCGCACGAGCATCGACGCAGCTTGCGCGCGCTGTGGCTGTTCTCGGCGTGGGTCAACAACAGCGATGCGAGCGACGCGAACACGCTCGACATGTTCCGGCCGACTCGTCCCGACGGCAGCGGCATCCTCGAGCACTACCTGATCGATTTCGGCGATGCGTTCGGCTCGACCGGCCTCGGCGAGAAGGCCGCGATGGAAGGCTGGCAGCACGTGTTCGACTGGCGCTCCACGCTGCTGAATCTGGTCTCCCTCGGTCTCCGACCACATCGCTGGAGATCTGCGGAGCGCAGCTCCGTTCGGGCCGTCGGCCTGTTCGAGGCAAAGGTCTTCGATCCCGCGAAGTGGCGCGCCGAGCTCCCGAACCCGGCGTTCGAGCAGCGCACGCGAGAGGACGTGTTCTGGGCCGGTTCGATCCTCGCTCGGATCCAGCCGGCGCACATCCGCGCCGCGGTCGACGCCGGCCAGTACACGGCCGGCGCGGCCGCTCCTTACGTCATCCGGACGCTGCTCGAGCGCCGGCGAAAGCTGCTCGTCCACGCGTTCGAAGGCTTCATCGAGCTCGATCGTCCGCGCGTGACCGGGCAGTCGCTACAGCTCGACAACCTGCGCGTCCTTGGAGGGCTGTCGACGCGCGAGACGTTCCTCTACGTGGTCCGATGGAATCGAACGCGCAGACCCGATCGGCTGCTGATGCGAGGCCGCGCCACGAGCGAGGGACCGGAGCTCTCGATCGACCTCGAACCCGTGCTTGCTCGTACCGATCTCGAAGCGGATCCGTTCGTCACCGTCGAGCTCATCCGTGGACGCCAGCGGTTCCTGGTGCACCTCCGCGTCTCGAAGAGCCGCCTCGTTCCAGTCGCGGTCGAGCGGTGAGCGGGTCATCTCGGCCCGGCGCTTGCTCACTCCATGGTCCCGTGTGTGGCCGCGAGTCAGTCGTCGTAGTTAGCCCACGCTCCACCGGGGGCGGCGTGCCACGAAGTCGTGCATGCGGGGCGCGGCGTGCCGCGTTGGCAGCCCTTCGGCTGTTGGGTTTCTTGCGCCCGAGCGCGAACCGCGCCAACACTCGCCACATGCGTCTCCCTGTGTGCGCCTTGGGGCTGGTGATTGCCGCGGGAACCGCGCGTGCCGATGGAGCCGAGGATCAGCTCGGTCCACGCGAGCTCGCCGTCGGTGAAGCGATGCGTGGCGGTGCGACCGGAGCGACCGCGATCGGGCTCAACCCGGCCGGGTTACCGCTCAACCGCGAGCTGGTGTTCGAGGGCGGATATGGCTATCGCGCGTCCGACTCGGCATCGTTGATCGGCGTCTCCGCCTGCGACTCGACGAACATCGTGCCGGGATGCTTCTTCTATGGCTACGCCGGTGCGAGTCCCGAGCTCGACGGGATGAGCGGCACGCGCCGCACGCACGTCGGCGGGGCCTCGGTCTCGCGCCAGTTCCTGCCGCGCGTTCTGATCGGCTCGACGACCAAGTACTACTCGTTCAAGTCGACGATGATCGGTGAGGAAGATGCGAGTGGCTTCGCGTTTGACCTCGGCGCGACGATCCGGATGACGCAGATGATCAACGTCGGGGTCGCGGCAAAGAACCTGTGGGCATCCGAGGAGTCCTCGCAGTTCCCGAAGACGTTCGGTGCCGGTGTGATGGCGCGCCCGCTGCCGTCGGTGGCGCTGTCGTTCGATATGCGGTGGAACATCGAAGGCGATAGCACCGCTCGCTACGGCGGTGGCCTCGAGTGGTTCATCCGCGGGAAGCAGAACGGCTATCCGATCCGACTCGGCGCGGTCCGCGACAACGGGCTCCAGTCGACGTACGTCAGCGGCGGCCTCGGCATGGCGACGATGAAGTTCGGCATCGATATCGGCGCGCGCCGCCAGGTCAAGAACGGCGACGAGACGCTGATCCTCGCGAGCATGCGGTTCTTCGGACCGCGCCTCGCCTCGCCCACGCTCGACTCCGAGCCGGGTGGCTTCTCGGACTGAGCCCACGGGTCATCGCACGCGTCGGTTGGCGCGTCTCCTCGACTGCGTCGCGATCCCGTCCTCGAGGACCCTGGCGCTCGCCAGCAACAACCCGCAGCTAGCGAAGCAGGTTGTCGATCACGTGCTCGTCGTGCAGGCGCACAACAAGCAGCTCCAGGATCTGATGGGCGACCTCGCTGCGCTCGCCACGATGAGCGAGATCGAGTCCGAGCAAGCGTTCGAGACAACCACCGGAATGCTCGCCCGGATCCATCCTTCGATCGTGTCGAGTCGAACTTCTCGGCTCGTCAACGGAGGGGCTATTTGCAGACTCGGGCGTGCCTTCCACTGCGCCCTCGGAGTGAATCGAGCGACGCGCGCAACGCGTGCAACGCGCCGGGTCGCGCTCGGGAACCGTCGCGGTGAGGTAGAGTTCGCCGGTGAAGCAAGACCCGTCGGCGCTCGTCGAGGCGGCCGCTGCCTTCGATCAGGAGCTCGCGAGCTACACGCGACTCGGCAAGCTGTTCGTCGGGACGCCGCTCGGGAGCGTCAAGCACCTCGAACGCGCGAACGCGACGCTCGGAGAGATCGCCGCCTGCGAGGAGCGGTTGCAGGCCGCCGGGCAGAGCCTGGTCGCGGCGCTCGCCGGGGCACGCGGGAGCCAGGAGCAGCTCGCGAAGCAGGTGGTCGATCACGTGCCTGTCGTGCAGGCGCGCAACAAGCAGCTCCAGGATCTGATGGGCGAGCTCGCTGCGGTCGCCACCGAGGTCGGCGCGGTGAACGAGAAGATCGCGTCACGCGCGTTCGAACCAGGCGCTCAGCCCGTCGTCCTCGACGCGCAGGGCATCTCGGGGGCGATCCTCGACCTCTCGATGCGCGCCGAGCAGCTCGCGAATCGTGCGCGCGAGGCGGAGCTCGAGGAGCTCGCCACCCAGGCGCATGCGCTGCACCAGAAGCTTCAGGTCGTCGGCAAGAAGCTCGCGCTGGCCGGGCAGAGCTAGGAGGGCAGGGCTAGGAAGTCGCGCGGCCCGCGGCCCGCAGCTCGGCGACCTGCTCGACGGAGCCGAGCACGACGAGGACGGTCCCGGCCCGCAGCTTCTCGTTCGCGTCGGGATTGTAGATCCATGGACCGTCGTGCGTGAGCGCGAGGACCGTCATCCCGAACCGCGTGCGGATCGCGGCTTGCGCGAGCGTCTGCCCGACCAACGACGACCCAGCCTCGATCGCGGCTTCTTCGATCCGCCAGATCGATCGCTTGTCACGCAACATGTCATCGAGGAAGCGCACCACCATCGGGCGCAGCATCTCGGACACCATGCGCAGTCCGCCGATGTAGCCAGGGTTGACGATCGCGTCGGCGCCGACCTTGCGGATCTTGTCGACGTGGCTGCGCTCGGTCGCGGTCGCGAGGATCCGTGCACGTGGGTTGACCAGGCGCGCCTCGACGATGACGTAGATGTTGTCCTTGTCATTGTGCATCGCCGCGGCGAGCCCGCGCGCGGTTGCGAGATCGGCGCGCGCGAGCACGTCCTCGTCGGTGGGATCGCCCTTGACACAGCGGAGCAAGCTGCCGGGGTGGCGCTCGGCGAGCTCGCGTAATGCATCCTCGTCCTCGTCGACGACGACGACCGAGGTGCGCGCGGCGATCAGCTCGTCGACGATGTAGCTCGCGGTCCCGGTCGCACCGCAGACGATCACGTGATCCGACATCAGTTCGTGATCTCGAACTTCCACTTCGCGCCGTCGGCACCGAGGCCGGTGGCGCCGCTCGGGACGTCGTAGCCGAACTGGATCTGACCGGCGGCCTCGTAGCTGCCGCGCGGACCACTGCAGGTCATCTTGACCGCCAGCGTCTGACCGGCGGCCTTGAGCTCATCGCCCTTGAGCGCGGTGTTGTCGCACTTGACGTCGGCGGGCACGGTCGCCTTCCACGTGTAGTTGGTCCCCGGCTTCTGGCTGTAGACCAGCCAGCTCGCGAGCGTGACCGTCAGCGCCAGCTCGAACTTCTCGTTCGCCTTGACCGTCTTCGGGCTGGTGGCGGCGGTGGTGTGGAGCTTGATCGCGCCGATCAGCGAGCGGACCTGCGTGTCGCGCGCGTCGAGGCTCGCGGACTCCGCGCCGGAGGTGACGAGCTTCACCTTGTTGTCGACGTCGACCACGATCGACACCGGGCCGGTGACCTTCAGGTTCTTGAACCACTTCGCCGTCGCCGGACCGAAGGCGACGGTGCCGCGTCCGACCCCCTCGCTTCCGCGGATCGGATCGAGCTTCAGCGCCTGCTGCTTGGTGCCGTTGATGTACGCGATCACGTAGACGCTGCTCGCCGCTTCCTTGAGCGTCGTGATCCGCGCGAGATCATCGCTGCAGCCGATGCCCTTCGGCGCGCAGAACCAGTGCACGACCACCTTGCCAGCGGCGTCCTTCGGGTCCGGCACGTCGTACATCCACGACAGCGTCGGCCAGCCGGCGGCGCCGTTGATCGGCAACGTGTCGCCGATGGTGGGAAGGGTCGGTGTCGCCGGTGCACCGGTGGGTGACTTGACCGGTTGTGCGGAGGCGCTCGACGCGGCGGCGAGGACAGCAGAAATAACCAGGCACTTCATGCGGCAACGATACCGCCGACGACGTTGCAGGTCATGGGGTCCCATGCGTAGCCTCGTAGACGTGCGTGTGCAGGGGCTGTTCATCATCGTTGTCACCTCCTGTTCGGGGCAGCCTGCCCCAGCGCCGGTGATCCCCGTTGTCCCACCGCCGGTCGAGATCACCGGCACACCCGACGCCCCCCCACCGGCGATCCTGGGTGCGAGTTGTGACGATCAACGCCTGTTGTGTGGACCGGAGCTGACCTGCGACGCCTCGCTGCCCGGTGGGTCCTGCATCGCTGCGTGCAGCGCGCCGGGCACTGCCTGTGGCACCGGCATCTGCGTCGAGTATCCGACGATCGACGTCTGCCACCCGAGCTGCACGACGAACGACGACTGCCGCGCCGGCGAAGGCTACGCGTGCGATCCGGTGTGGAAGGGCTGCGTGCTCGCGAACCGCCCGACGATCGCGCCGCTCGCATGCGCACCACCGACGGGGATCGCGCGCGATCCGGCCTTCGCACCGGCAACCTCCGTCGCCGGTGGCGGCGAAGTCGCCGCCGCGACCACCGACACGGGCGTGGTGATGGTCTACGAGCGGCCGGCTCGCCAGGGACTCGCGGTCGTCCGGCTCGATCACGCAGGCCGGCTCGGGGGCGCGGCGCTCGACGCGGAAGCATCCTCGCCGGCACTCGCGCGCGATGGTGCGGTGTTGCACCTGGTCGCGACACGCGGACGAAGCGTCGTGATCTCGACGTCGAAGGATGGCAGCTCGTGGCCGTCGGCGCGGGTGTTCGAGACCGAGTGCGGCGTCGGAGATTGCACGCCACCCGCGATCGCCGTCGGCAACGATCCGCAGAAGCGCCGGACGATCTACGTCGCGTACCCCGTGAGTAACGGCATCCGCGTGCGCGCCTCGCGCGATGGCGGGGCGACGTTCACGCCGGCGGTCACCGCCCTTCCCGGCACGCGTGGTTCACTCGCGGTCTCGGGCGATGGCGCGCTTCATGTGGTCGCGCTGCGTGGCTCGGCGCGCGGCTCGTACGGCTCCGGCGATCACGAGATCCTGTATTCGTCGTCGATCGACGGCGGTCGATCGTTCACCAAGCCGCGGCTGATCAGCCGCGACGGCGATCGGATCCCGTTCTATTACGGCGCGCCGCGCATCGAGGTCGACTCCGCGCGCAAGTGGATCTACGTCGCGTACACGCGCGGTGGTCGCGATGGCAAATGGGATATCGCGTTAGTCGCGACCACGGACAAGAAGCTGTGGGTGCGCTCGTCGATCGGCGAGCCGTCGTGCACGCAGTTCGCACCCCAGCTCGCGCTCGATCCGACCTCGGGCGGACTGCACGTCGGGTGGTACGACAGCCGTGGCTCGCGGTACGCGCACGCGGTCTGCGTCGAGGGACTGCGGGGATGCCGGCAGCTCGGACGGATCAACAGCGAGCCGTTCGCTGGGCTCTCCCTCTCGAGGCACGGCCTGCACGCAGCCTCCGAAGCGACCGCACTTGTCGTCGACACCGCGCGTCGAACCCTGCACGCGGTGTGGTCGCAGTCGGTCGCCACCGAGGCTCGGATCTTCCACGCCAAGGCGAAGCTTCCTCTGCGGTGATGATAGGGTCCGTCGGTGAGCGAGAGCGAAGCCGGTCCTACCGAATCGGTCGTCGGGACCAAGCCGCCCGGCACCCGCGAGTTCACGCCGCGCGCGATCATCGCAGGCATCGTGGTCGCCGTGATCATGGGCGCGTCGTATCCGTACGTCGTCCTCAAGCTCGGCTTCGGTCCGAACGTCTCGGTGGTCGCCGCGTTCTTCGGCTACCTGTTCCTCGGCATCCTGTTCAAGACCTTCAACCGCTGGGAGAACAACATCGTCCAGACGGCGGGCACCTCGGCGGCGCAGACCGCCTTCATGTGCATCATCCTCGCCGCGTTCGATCTGGTCTCGCAGAACCCGAAGCTCGACTACCCCGTGCCGGAGGCGCTCGACCCGCGCGTCCTCACCTGGATGGTCGACAACCAGCTCTCTCCTGCGACCCAGGACTGGTTGTTCTGGTTGACGGGCAGAGGAGCGGTGGGGCTCGACCCGAAGATCTTCGGGTGGATGACCGACTACCACTTCGCGCCGTCGCTCCTGCAGACGTTCATCTGGCTGACCGCGGCGAGCATCCTCGGTCTGTTGCTCGCGGTGCCGCTGCGCCGTCACTACATCGTCGACGAGAAGTTGACGTTCGCGGACGGTGTCGCGGCCGCCGAGACCATCATCGTCCTCGATGCGCGTGGCGAGGAAGCGAAGCGGGCGGCACGTGCCCTGTTCCTCGCGGCGCTGGTATCGGCGGTGTTCTGGTTCCTCACCACCAAGTGGGCCGGCGAGATCTTCGGTCACGCGGTGCTCGACGGTGAATGTAATCTGGTGTTCGAGCCAGTTCTCCCCGAGAACATGCTGCCGACGATGCTCGGCCTGACCTACGCCACGGCCGGTGCCGGCTTCGCGGTCAGCTTGCTCGCGATCGGCTCCGGCATGATCGTCGGTAACCGGATCAACGTCAGCATGGCCGTGGGCGCGATCATCGCGTGGGTCATCGGTCCTCACCTGCTGCTCGACCACGGCATCATCACCGCGCCTCCGACCCCGCTCGAGTGCGGAGCCGAGCCGATCGCGTCGCCGGGTCGCAACAGCATCCTGCTGTGGATGATGTGGCCCGGCACCGGCATGCTGGTCGCCGCGGGCCTCACGGCGCTCGCACTCAAGTGGCGGACGCTGGCGCGTACCTTCGGATCGCTGTCGTCGAAGTCGATCGATGTCGCCGAGTTCCCGCTCAAGTGGGTCGGCATCGGCGTCGTCACGATGACGATCGCGATGCTCGCGATCCAGCAGGCGTTCTTCGACGTGCCGCTGTGGACGACGGTGATCGCGACCGCCTTGTCGGTGCCGCTGATGCTCGTCGGACTGCGCGTGCTCGGCGAGACCAACTGGGGACCGATCAGCCAGCTGACGAACATGATGCAGGTGATCTTCGCGGCGCTGGTGCCGAGGGACATCACCGCGAACCTCGCCGCAAGCGGCACCACCGGCACGATCGCCACGCAGTCCGAGGCGATCATGCAGGACTACAAGGCCGGCCACATCATCGGCTCGACCCCACGCTACCTGACGTACTCGCAGCTGCTCGCGGCTCCGATCGGTGCGTTGGCCGTGGCGGTCAGCTACCCGGCGTTTCGCGACCTCTACGGCGTCGGTGGTGACAAGGGCTTGTCGGCTCCGGGCTCACGCCGGATCGCCGGCTTCGCCGAGGTGCTCGCCGAGGGCTTCAGCAAGCTGCCGGCGGGTGCGCCGCAGTTCCTCGTCATCGGTGCGCTGGTCGGCATCGCGATCACGCTGCTCGAGATCAAATGGAAGAAGTGGGTGCCGTCGGCCACCGGACTCGGCATCGGCATGATGGTGCCTGGCAACGTGGTGCTGACGATGGTGGTCGGTGGCCTGATGCTGTCGGTGTGGCGGCGCGTCAACAAGCCGCAAGCAGACAAGCTGGCCATGCCGCTCGCCTCGGGGCTGATCGCCGGCGAAGCGCTCGCCGCGATCATCGTGCCGTTGATCGTCGCCCTCGGGCTACTGTCCGCGAGCCCCGAGCCGGTCCATGCGGGCTGCGGGATGTTCGGCGACGCGCTGCAGATGATCCCCGGCTGCCGGCGGTGATGTTACCGTCAAGGGTATGACGGTTCAGCTGCAGCTCGGGACTGCACAGCTCACGCTCGAAGGGCAAGGCAATCGGATCTTCGCAGGACGCGATCCGGCCACCTGCAAGCTCGCCCATCAAGACCCCACGCTGTCGCGCCGCCACGCCGAGATCTGGCTGCAGGACGGCCAGGCCTACGTGCGTGACCTCGGGTCCGCGAACGGATCGTGGGCGAACGGTCAGCGCCTCGGTCACGAGCCGGTCGCGCTGACCCCGGGCCTCGCCGTCTACCTCGGTCACGTGCCGCTGCAGTTCACCCTCCCGGGCGGTGTCCTGGCCGCGCCGGAGCAGATGCCGGCGTCGCTGGTCGCGGCGATCGAGGCGCATCGCCAGCAAGCAACCGCACCGGTCGCCGCGGGTGTCTCGGGGGCGATCAGCTCGTCGGGCTCGACGTCGACGCCGCTGCCCGCCGAGATGGCGTATCGCAAGCAGGGCAGCAACGACAACGGCGTGGTGCTGCTCGCGCTCGCGCAGGACACCCACTTCTCGGGGCAGAACATCGACGGCTACATCGAGTTCACCGCGCTCGACAACGAGACGGTCGCGAGCATCACCGTCGAGCTCGTCGAGATCCATCGCCGCAAGTCGGCGCTCGGCAGCTGGGAGAAGGAGCACGTCTGGGATCGCATGTTGGTGCGCCAAGGGCCGTGGAAGGCGCAGCACAACGACGTGCTGCCGCTGCCGTTCTCGCTGCGTTGCCCGCATGGCGTGTCGATGACGAACCGGGAGGTGACGTGGGAGATCCGCGGCCAGGTCGATATCAACTGGGCGAGCGACATCGACGCGATGATCCTGCTGACGATGCGCAACCCCGACATCGAGCGCATGCGCGACGCGATGGGCTCGATGGACTATCGTGTCGAGGACATCGGCTCCGAGCCCGCGGGGCAGCGCTTCGAGGGCAAGTTCATGCCGCCAGCGCACATGGCGAAGGAGTGGGGCGTCAACCACGTCACGCTCGAGATCGACTACCTCGGCGTCAACGTCAAGGTCCGCATGAAGCTCGACCGCAAGGGCCTGCATCACGACCCGGCGGTCGATCAGGTGTTCGAGCTCGGTCGGTTGCGCGCGGCCTCGCAGGCCGAGCTCAACGTGACGTTCAAGGCGATGCTCGATCAGCTGCTGAAGTGATCGCGGTCCAGGTCAAGCTCGCGTTCGATTGCGAGGAGTGCAAGCAACCGATCCCGCTCGGTGGGCTCGTCGAGCGACCGCGCTGCGACAAGTGCCAGTCCACCGCGAAGCCGGACTGGAAGAAGCTGCTGAGCTTTGGCAACCCGAGCCTGTCGGTCGTGCAGTGGGCGAACCAGACCACAGCCACGGAAGAGAAGGGCGCGTTCGCGTCGATCCACCTCGATGTCACCCGCAAGGGGATCACGCATGCGTGCGGCGCGAAGCTCGATCCGGCCGCGCTCGCGGCGGGCTCGACGGTCTGCCCGCAGTGTGGCCAGCAGGTCCACGTGCGCCCGCCACCGCCGTCGATCAAGCGGCACTATCCCGACATCGTGTGCGTCGTGGGCGAGGTCCAGATCGCCGAGGATGACGAGGTCACGGCGAAGTCGATCATGTTCGCGTGCATGAACTGCGGTGCCCCGCTGCGGGTCGATGGCACCAAGCGGATCGTCGACTGCGGATCGTGTGACGTGCCGAACTTCATCCCCGACGCGCTGTGGCTTCGCCTGCACCCGGCGAAGAAGCGCGAGCCGTTCTGGCTCGTGATCAGCCAGCAAGCATCGTCACGATGAGATGCGCGCGGTCGGTAGCTCGGGCTTGGACGCCTGCGCCGGCGTCTTCCACAGCAGCGTGACGATCAGGCCGAGGAAGCTGACGCCCGCGGGGATCAAGCCCCACGCGATCACGTTCTTGCTATCGAGCATCAGACCGCCGGTCGGTGGGCCGAGCGCCATCGCGACGGAGCCGAGCGAGCCGGAGATGCCGATCGCGACGCCCTGCTCGTGACGCCCCACGACCTGCGTGATCCGGCTGGTCAGCACCGGGCGCAGCACACCGTGGCCGAAGGTCGAGATCGTCGCACCGACGACGAGCCACTCCCAGCCGGTCGCGAACGCGATCACGCTGTACGCGATCGCCGAGCACACGAACGAGCCGATCGTCAGCTTGAGCTCGCCGTACTTCTTGACCAGCCGGCCTAGCAACCCGCCCTGCAGGATGATCCCCATGAAGCCGGAGTACGTGAACAGCCAGCCGACCTCGCTGTGGCCCCACTGGAGGTTGTCGTTGTGCTTCGCGAACAGCGCGAAGCCGGAGAAGAACAGCGAGAACGCGAACGAGAACAGGAAGAACTGCACGTAGAGGCCGCGCAGCTCGGGCCGACCGAAGTACTCCGCGTAGACGCGCCAGTCGAACGCGCTCGGGCGCTTGCCGCCGGGGCCGATCACCTCGGTCGTCGTCAGCTTCTCGGTCCTGGGGAGCAGCGTGTAGGTGCAGAAGATCGACAGCGCCGACATGCCCGCGGCGACGAGGAACGAGACCTCGCAGTGGAACGAGACGTCGAGGACGTAATCGCCGAGCCAGCCGCCGAGTGCGGGCCCGAACAGGAAGCCGAAGCCGAACGCGACGCCGATCACGCCGAACGCCTTCGCGCGATTCTCGGGCTTGGTGTTGTCGGAGATGTACGCCTGCGCGATCGAGAGATTGCCGGCGGAGAGCCCGGGCAGGATGCGCCCGATGAAGACCATCCACAGCGAGCCCGACATCGCGAGCACGAGGAAGCCGATGCAGGTGCCGGCCTGGCTGTACATCAGGAGCGGCTTGCGACCGTACTGATCGGAGAGCTTGCCGATGATCGGGGTGGAGACCAGCGAGCACACGGCATAGACGCTGACGAGGAGCGTCGCGGTCAACGGCGAGGCACCGAACGCCTCGGCGTAGTACGCGAGTAGCGGGATCACGATCGTGAAGCCGAGGACGTCGACCAGCACGATCAAGAACATCGGCAGGAGCGGTGACCGCGGGGGGGCGGTCGGGTCTTCGCTCGTTCCCTCGAACATCGCGCGCAGCATCCCGAAAACGGCACCAAACGGCAAATCCCGCGGGCGGTCTTTCCTACCTGGCAAACCCCTCTGGTACGCTGAAGCTCGTGCGGGGAAAGCTGATCGCGCTGATCACGATCGCGGCGTTCACCAGCGGGTGCTTCGGCTACAACCGATCCGCCAAGCGGTGGTCGTATGTCGGTAACACCCTGCTGATCCTCGGTGGTGGTGGCGTGATCGCAACCGATCTCACGGCCGCGGAGCCCGAGAAGGGGCTGACGACGACCGCGGCGAAGCCGTACGACCCGCCGTTCTCGGGCGTCATGCTCGCGGGCGTCATGCTGGTGGCGGCCGGACTGTTCGGGATCGTGTTCAACGCGACCCGACCGATCGTCAAATCCTCACGCTGAACGCAGGGCTCACGGCTCAAGCCGAACATTCGCCTTCGCTGGTCTGCACCTCGAAGGCGGTGGTCTGGCCGAGGTCGATGAAGTCCTCTTCGATCGCGTCGGCCTCGGACAGCTCGGTCAGATCCGAGATCAGGCTCTTCAGACGATCGCCGGACACCGACGACCAGAACGCATGGCTGGTCGCGCCCTCCGCGATGTAGAACTCGAGCAAGCGCTCGACGGTGGCGGCCGCACGACGCACCGGCACCTTGCCGATCAACTTGCCGAAGTCGGCGCGAGCAGGACCGACGCCACCACCGACGTAGACCAGGTACTGCGGCGCGGGACGTCCGCCGATCTTGCGCATGCCACCCTGGAAGCCGATGCCGCCGATGTAGTGCTGGCCGCAGCCGTGCGGGCAGCCGCTGATCTTGACGTCGAGGCCCTTCGCGGCGGAGGTCAGATCAGGACGACGATCGAGCAGGTCGGTCAGCTGTGCGCCGAGACCGCGCGAGGCGGTGACCGCGAGCTTGCAACTCGCCGCGCCCGGGCAGCTGGTGACGTCGGACAGGCTGTTCGCACCGGCGAGGGCCAAGCCGAGGCGCGCCAGCTCGCGGTGCAAGGATGGCAGCCGCGCGTCGGGGACGTAGCGGAGGACGAGGTTCTGCTCGTTGGTCGTGCGTAGCTCGCCTTCGCCATAGAGCGTGATCAGCGGGACCAACCCGCGCAGCTGCGCCGCGGTGATGTCGCCGAGGATCAGGCGGATCACGATGGCGGAGAAGCCGGCTTGCTTCTGCGGACGCACGCTATCGGCGGCCCACGCGGCATATCCGGCATCGGGCTCGCCGACCTGTGAGAGCGGAGCGCGCCTGGGCTTGAGCTCGGGCTGCGCGGGGAGCACGAGGGGCACGCCGCCATCGCCGCGGATCGTCTCGCGCTCTGCGGCGTACTCGGCGAGGAACGCGGGCACGCCGACCTTGTCGATCGCCCACTTGAGGCGCGCCTTCGCGCGGTTGTTGCGATTGCCGATCCTGTGGAACACGCGGACCACCGCGTCGGCGGCCTCGAGCAGTTCGGCGGCGGGAACGAAGTCCTCGACGACGATCGCGCTACGACGCAGCGTCGACAGGCCACCACCGGCGAGCAGCTGGAAGCCGATCGCGCCGTCCTTCGAGCGGGCGAGGAAGCCGAGGTCGTTGATGAACGCCTGCGAGCAATCGGTGCCGCAGCAACCGCCGAGGGACGGCTTGAGCTTGCGCGGCAACGTCGAGGAGAACGGACCGCGCAGGAGATGGCGCGCGAGGGCCTCGACATACGGCGTGGGATCGAACGCCTCGCCCTTCGCGACGCCGGCGAACGGGCAGCACGTCCAGTTGCGCACCGAGTGGCCGCACGCTTCCTTGGTCGTGATGCCGGCGTCGGCGAGGATGCGCAGGGCGTCCTCGACGTCGGCCGACGGCACGAAGTGGTACTGCACGTTCTGGCGCGTGGTGACGTGACCCTTGCCGCCGCCGAATCGCTCGGCGATCACGGCGAGCGCCTCGAGTTGCGCGGGCGTGACGATCCCGGCGGGCAGCTTCGCGCGGATCATGTTGACGCCGTCCTGGCGCTGACCATAGACACCGTTCAGCAGTCGAAATGAGCGCCAGTCGTCGGGGCTCAGCTCGCCGCGCTCGAACGCCTCGAGCCGGGTGACGAACAGATCGACATCCTCGTGACGAGCGAAGCCGAGGCGACCAGGTGGTAGTTGGGGAACATCGACAACGCTCATGACGTTTTCTCCAGTGCGATCTGCGGCGTGATGCCGAGCTGATGAAGTTGATCTGCGAGCGCGACGACGCGACCGATCACGAGCACTCCGGGAAGCTCGGTGTCCGTGGCAACGCTCCCGAGCTCGACGAGTGTGCCGAGCCAGCGCGAGCTGCCTTCGTGCGAGGCACCGTGGACGATCGCCGCGGGCGTCGCCGGTGACCAGCCGCGCGCGATCAACCGCGCCGCGAGCGCACCACGCGTCTTGATGCCCATCAGGATCACCAGCGTCAGCGTGTCGGGTGCAATCCCGTCGAGTGTCGGACCGTACGCCGACTCGGCGTGACCCGAGATCACGGCGAACGCCGATGCGATCCCGCGATGCGTGACCGGAATCCCCGCGAGCGCAGGCGCGGCGATCGCCGACGACACGCCGGGCACGATCTCGTACGCCACGCCGGCCGCCTCGAGCGCGAGCGCCTCTTCACCGCCGCGACCAAGGACGAACGGGTCGCCACACTTCAGGCGCACCACGCGCTTGCCCGCCTTCGCAGCGCGGACCAGTAGCCGGTTGATATCCGCCTGCTCGATCGAGTGCCGCCCCGCACGCTTGCCGACGAAGAACCGCTTGGCCTGTGGAGCAAGCTCGAGGAGCTGGCCATCGACGAGGGCGTCGTCGAGCACGAGGTCCGCGCGGCGCAGCCGATCATAGGCGCGCAACGTCAGCAGCTCGGGATCGCCGGGCCCCGCGCCCACGAGAGATACGAACCCGCTCATGACGGCTCCTGGGGACTGTCAACACCTGGATGAGCCAACGTCCCGAGGTCACTCGACGCGTCGGGGACAGGGTTCACTTGTGGCGCGTAGAGCCGCTCGATCGCGCGCAGCAGCAACGGCCTTCGCTCGGTGATCGGCACGTTCGCGGCTTTCCACTCCGGGCGTTTCTGCAGCGCGACGGCGACCCAGCGCTCGAGATCCGCCGGCAGCACCGCGTCGAGCCCTTCGCGCAACAGCCCCGCGAGTGCAGGCGCAGCGCCGCCGGTGGAGATCGCGATCTCGACCAGCCCGCGCCGCACGACGCCACCGAGGAACGCGCTCGCCGCGCCCTTGTCGTCGACGGCGTTGACGAACACGCGACGCTGCGCGGCCGCATTCGCGACCAGCCGATTGACCTCGGGCGGCGCGGCGGCCACGACCCACCAGATGCCGTCGAGATCGCTCTCTTGAAAGCCGCGCTCGACGACCGTGACGTCGTGTGCGCGAATCGCGTCGTTGATCACCGGCGCGACGACGGTGATGCGGGCGTTCGCGGTCACCAGACCATCGAGCTTGCTCGCGGCGACATTGCCACCACCGACGAGCAGCACGTCACGCCCGGCGAGGTCCAGGAAGACCGGATAGAGCGTCACTGCCAGCCCGCCTCGCGATGGAGTGCGGAGGACACGCGACGCTGTTGCCAGTGGCCGGCAGCGGCTACCAGGAGTGCGACCAGCGACGCGCGAAGTCCGAGGTCATGCGCAGCGCGAACGTTTCGAAGACCCATCACGCACGCTCCTTCGCAGGTAGATGCAACCCACACTCGCGCTTCGCGGAGCCACGCCAGCGACCCGCGCGCGGATCCTCGTCGGCGGCGACCGGAGAGGTGCACGGCTGGCACCCGATCGACGGATAGCCCTGCTCGTGCAGCTCGTTGACCGGGACGTCGTTCGCGTAGATGTGTGCCCACACGTCGTCGTGGGTCCACGCCGCGAGCGGGTTGATCTTCACGAGGTTGAACTTGCGGTCGTGCTCGATGACGCGTGCAGTCGCGCGCTCGGGCGTTTGCTCGCGGCGGAGCGCGGTGATCCAGCCATCGAAGCCGGCGAGCGCGTTGCGCAGCGGGACGATCTTGCGGAGGTCGCAGCAGCGATCTGGGTCGCGCTCCCACAGCTTCGGACCGTGCAGCAACGCCTGCGCGGAGATCGTGAGCTCCGGCGTGACCGCCCGGATGACGACGCCGTAGCGCGCCTCGAGCTTCTTCCACAGTTCCTTGGTCTCGGGAAACAGCACGCCGGTCTCGAGCGTGAACAGATCGATCGGCAACGCGTGGCGCGCGATCAGGTCGATCATCACGCAGCCTTCGGCGCCGAAGCCGGTCGCGAACGTCAGCTTGCCGTACGCCGCCGCGGCCCACTGCAGGATCTCGAGCGCGGATGCGCCGTCGAGTTGATCGCTCGCCTGATCGGGGCGTGCCCGGGTCACCACGAACATTCATCCGTCATAACGGATGAATGTCTAGCAGTCGAACGGACGAATTGTCAATATAACGGATGAACGTCTACCCCAGAAGCGCACACGTTTCCGGGCAGAAGCGCAGCGATCTTGGTTACCTACGGGTAGATCCTGGCACTGAAATCAGCGGCGTTTGAGCTCGGCGATCGCAGCCTTTGCACGGCGGACATCGGGGTCGTTCTTTGGCGCGAGCTCGAGGAACTTTTGATAGTTCTCGATCGCTGCCGACCGGTTGCTGCGCGCCGCGTAGACGACACCCAAATAGAGGTAGTTGACCGCGACCTTGGGATCGCGCCGGATCGCGGGGATCAGCAGGGCCTCGGCGTCATCGTACTTCTTCGCGTCGACGTAGAGCAGCCCGAGCTTCGCGGTTGCCTTGGGGTAGGGCGGGTCGAGCTCGGTCGCCTGCTTGTACGCCTTGATCGCCTTATCGAACCGCTCCTGGAGGCGATAGATCTCGCCGAGCGCGTACCAGTACTTCGATTCGTTCGGCGACTTCTGCACCGACTTCGAGAGTGCCTGCTCGGCGTCGCCCTGGTTCTGCTGCAGGTTGTAGAGCAGCCCGAGCTCGAAGTAGGCGCGGCCACTTTGCGGGTCGAGCTCGATCGCCTTGTCGAGGTACTTCTTCGATTCCTCGAGCTCTCCCTGATTGCGGCGCGTCATCCCGAGGTAGACGTGGATCATCGGATCGTCGGGTGCACCCTTGAGGGCGGCGAGGAACTTGAGTGCGGCCTCGTCGGGCTTACCGATCTTGTCGAGCGCGAGGCCGAGCTGGAGCTGGTACTCGGACTTCGCCGGCTCGAGCTGCACGGCCTTGCGCAGCTCGTCGACGCCTTCCTCGTTGCGATCGAGCTGCATCAACGCGCGTCCGCGCTTCTCGTGACCGGCGGCGTCGCCGGAGTTCATGTCGATCACCTGTTGCGCGACCTCGAGAGCCTCGGCACCGCGGTTCGCAGCGAGCAGCGACTCGGCGTACAGCTTGTAGCCACGCGTCGAGGTCAGGTGCTTGTCGTAGTACGCCTTCGAGACCTCGATCGCGCGCGTCGGCTTGCCGTTATGGATCAAGAAGTCGACGTGCTCCTCGAGGGTGTCGAACTCGTTCGACAGCGCGAACGAGCGCGCGTAGTACTTGTCGGCATCGAGGAGGTTGCCGTTCTGCGCGGCCTCGCGCGCATCGGCGAGCAGCGACTTCGCGTCGGGCGCCTTGTCCTTCTGGACCACCTTGATCACCTTCTTGGGACCCCCGCACGCACCGCCAAGCAGGGCGGATGCGAGGCCCAAGGTGATCAACCGCGACATCGTGCAAGCGTAGCTAAACGATCGGGACCGCGCCAGTTCAGGCGCTGCGTCTCAGCATCGGCGGCTTGCGCAGCGCCAGGAGCACGGCGCCGACGATCATCCCGTTGGCGATGAAGGTGGTCGCACCGAGCGGCTCGCCGTAGAGCGCCGCGCCAACCAGTACGGCGATGACTGGATTGACGTAGGAGTAGCTCGTCGCGACCACGGGACGCGTGTTGCGGAGCAGCCAGCTGTACGCGGTGAAGCCGATCAGCGAGCCCGCGACCGTGAGGTAGCCGAGCCCGAGCCACGCGCCGGTCGAGGTCTCCGTGGAGATCCGCTCGCCGGTGACGAGCCCGAGCGTGCCGAGCATCACCCCGCCCGTCAGCATCTGCACCGCGGGCAGCATGAACGGATCCTTGGTGGTCGGCGTCGCGGGCAGGCGGCGCTGCAACACCGATCCGATCGCCCACGCAATCGGCGCGCACATCAAGATCGCGATGTGCTGCGGCTCACCCGCGAGCGAGGGACCGCCCATCAGCACCATCACGCCGCCGAAGCCGAGGCCCAGCGAGATCCACTCGCGCATCGACGGTCGATCGCTCTTGCTGGACGCACTGATCATGACGACCCAGATCGGCATCGTCGCGCACACCACGGCGGCGCCGCCCGAGGCCACCGATTGCTCTCCGATCGCCACGAAGGCATTGCCGCCGACGAACAGCAGCGCACCGATCGGCGCGATCCGCAGCCACTCGCGAAGCGGCGGCAGCTTCGATCCACGCTTGAGCGCGATGCCCAGCATCACCAGGCCCGCCACGGAGAACCGCATGCTGCCCTGGAGGAACGGAGGGATCTCGGTGACCACGAACGCCATCGCGAGATACGTCGATCCCCAGATCAGGTACGTCGCGGCAAGACTGATGACGACTCGGGGATCCACGCGGTTCGCACCCTCGAAGGTAGGGGAAGTAGCGACGGCCATGGTCGAACAGGATGGTGCATCTCGCAAAGCAGCACAGATGCACAGATCTCTGTCTGCCACCGGTACAGACGATCTGTGCAGGCAGGGCGCCTCTGACCTGTACTGGTCGATCCAGAGATCGATCGGTACACTCGCCGCCATGGTGGCCACCGGCGGTTTCCTCTACGAACACCTGGCCGACGAGCTCGGCCAGGCGATCGATCGTGGTGCGTTGCGGGCAGGCGATCGACTCCCGTCGGTGCGCCGGCTCGCGCAGGAGCGCAGCGTCAGCGTCGCCACGGTGCTCGAGGCCTATCTCCGGCTCGAGAACGCCGGGCTGATCGAGGTGCGTCCGAAGTCGGGCCACTTCGTGCGTCGTCGCGCGGTGCTCACTGCCGAGCCACGCACACCGCGACCGTGCACCACGCCCTCGCGCGTCACCGTCTCCGACGCGTACATCAAGATCCTCGCCGCGATGCGCGACCCGGAGTTGCTGGCGTTCGGCTGTGCAACGGTGGATCCCTCGTACCTGCCGATCGCCGCGCTCAACCGGATCATCAACCAGCTGACGCGCGAGATGACCACCGTCGGTGCGCGCTACGAAGGTGCGCCGGGTCTCCTCACGTTGCGTCGTCAGATCGCGCGTCGGTCCGTCGATGCCGGCGTCGCGCTCTCCGAGCACGATCTGATCACCACGATCGGCGCCACCGAAGGTCTCTCGCTCGCGCTGCGCGCCGTCGCGAAATCGGGCGAGGTAATCGCCGTCGAATCACCCGCGTACTTCGGCGTGCTGCAGATCATCGAAGGCCTCGGCATGCGCGCGATCGAGATCCCTGCGCATCCGCGCAACGGGCTCGACGTCAGCGCGCTCGAGGAGACCCTCAAGATCCAGACGATCCATGCGGTCGTCTGCTCGCCCACGCTGCTCAACCCGCTCGGCTCGATCATGCCCGACGACGCGCGCGAGAAGCTGGTCCGCCTCGCCGCGCGTCACGACATCCCGATCATCGAAGACGATGTCTACGGCGAGCTCGTGTTCGACGGCTCTCGCCCACGCCCGCTGCGCGCCTTCAGTGGCGCCGGCGAGGACAGCAACGTCATCCTGGTGTCCTCGGTCAGCAAGACGCTCGCACCCGGCTATCGCGTCGGCTGGGTCGCCGGTGGTCGCTGGCACGATCGGATCTTACGCCTCAAGTTCGGCAACACGCTCGCGTGCCCGACCCTGCCGGGCATGGCGGTCGCCGAGTTCCTCGCGTCGGGTGGCTACGATCGCCATCTCCGCCGGTTGCGCGCCGCGCTCGCCGGCAACACCGAGCGCTTCCGCGAGGCGATCGCGCAGAAGTTCCCCGACGGCACGCGCGTCAGCTCACCGCGTGGTGGCTTCGTGCTGTGGGTCGAGCTTCCTCCGGGTGTCGATGCGCTCGCGCTGCACGAGCAGGCGCTCAAGCGCCGCATCGTCATCGCACCGGGCCCGCTGTTCTCGGCCCGTCAGCGGTTCACGAACTTCGTCCGGATCTCGGCGGGCATGCCGTGGTCGGAGCGGGTGGAGCAGGGGCTCGACACGCTCGCGAAGCTGATCCGCTGATCACATGGAGAGGCCACCATCGACATCGATGGTGCGGCCGTTGAAGTAATCGCACTCGATCACGAACTTCACCGCGAGCCAGATGTCCTCGGGCACGCCGATGCGGGCGACCGGGATGTTCGCGACCAGCGCATCACGCGCCTTCTGGTTCATGCCCTGGGTCATCGGTGTCTCGATCATGCCCGGCGCGACGGCGCCGACGCGGATCCCGTACGCGGCGAACTCGCGCGCCCAGGTGCAGGTGTTCGCGGCGAGCGCGGCCTTCGCCGAGGTGTAGTTCGACTGGCCGCGGTTACCGTGGCGCGCGATCGACGACATGTTGACGACCACGCCCGGCTTCGACTCGGACTCGACCATCTTCGCGACCACGTCGCGCACCATCATGTACGCGCCGGTGAGGTTGACGCCGATCACCGCGTCCCAGTGCTCCTTGCTGAGCTTGGTGATCGCACCTGACGTGCGGTCCTTCTTGACCAGCAGCCCGTCGCGCAGGATCCCGGCGTTGTTGATCAGCCCGTTGAGACCGCCCATCGACTCGTGCGCCCAGTCGACGAACGAGCCGACCTCGGCTTCGCTCGAGACGTCGAGCTTGCGGGTGTGCACCTTGCCAGGCAGGCCCTTGCACTCGGCGGCGAGCGCGGCGAGGCCGTCTTCCTTGACGTCGCCGGCGGCGACCTGGCCACCCGCCTCGGCGATGCGGCGAGCGAAGTGGGCGCCCATACCCTGGGCAGCGCCGGTGATGATCATCTTGAGCGAGGAGAGCTGCATGCGCGCCTTGTACGCCCGTTCGTTGTTGCAGTGCAACATGAACGAACGTCAAGGCGGAGAATGAGATCGATCGCAGCAACGTCTCGCTGACCGCCGAGCTCAAGCGCACGAACACGGGCGAAGGCGGGCTGACTCGGTGCCAAGAACCTCGACGTGCTCATCGCCACCGCGCCCGGTGACGAGATCACGCTGAACAATCCTGGCGATCGGTTCCATCCGGCAAACCAAAGGCCCGCAAGCCGTCTGCTCGCGAGCCTTGGTGCCGTAGGCGGTTGATCCGCCGAGCCGCCAGCAACCAGTAGCTCGTGGCAATCCGAAGCGCGTCTGTGCCCTACAGGGGCGCGCAGACGTTGCTGGCGTTGCAGTTGCCCGATAGGCAGTCGTCATCGCGGCGGCAGCCAATACCGTTGACGCAGTTATTCCCCTGCCCACCCGCCATGCCGGCGACGGCGAACTCGACGTCGTTGACGGTCTCGGTGATCGAGACGTTGCCCACCACGCCGAGCTGACCGTTCAGCAGGTTGATGATCGTGACGCCGACGCCGGCGGTCGCCGAGATGTCGAGGAAGACCGGCTGGCACGCGACATCGTGCACGCACGGACCGGTGTTCCCGTTGCAATCACCATCGACGGCGCACGCGTCCTGCGAGCCGCCGGTGCAGTGGCCCGGTTCGCAATCCTCGTCGATGGTGCACAGATCGCCGACGTCCTCGCAGATCGAGATCCCGCCGACTCCGGTGATCGCGGCCAGCGTCTTCGTGCGCACCTGCGAAGCGGTGTCCGCCGGAGCGAACGGGATCGGGATGTTGCCGAGCCCGGCGACGCCGGTGGCGTACTCGAACGTCTTCGGGAGATTGACGCCATCGTCGAGGACGAAGACCTCGCCATTGGTCAACTGGCTGCCGGAGACCACGACGATCGTGCCGGTCGCCGCCGACGAGGTCGCGATCGTGCAACCCGCGTTGCACGTACCACACGCGTTGGTGTTGCCGTCGTCGCAGACCTCGGTACCGGCCCGAATGAAGCCATCACCGCACGCCGCGGCCTTGCAGGCGACGCAGCTATCAGTGGTGTTCGAGTTGGCGTCGTCGCACACCTCCGAGCCGCCGACGATGCCGTTGCCGCACGCGGACGTCGTGCAGTTGATATCGCAACCGTCGCCATTCGTGATGTTGCCGTCATCGCAGACCTCGCCGGTGTTCGCGTTGCCGTTGCCACACCGCGTGATCTTGCAGTTGTTCGGCAGCGCGTTGCTCGGGTTGGTATCGCAACCGTCATTGTCGCTCGCGTTGCCGTCGTCGCACTCCTCACCCGTATTGATGATGCCGTTGCCACAGCCCGGCGGCGTGCAGTTGTTGTCGCAGGCATCGCCGTTGGTCGAGTTGCCGTCGTCACAGACCTCGCCGGTGTTGACGTTGCCGTTGCCGCACCTGGTGACCTTGCAGTTGTTGGGCAGCGTGGTGTTCCCGTTGGTGTCGCAGCCGTCGTTGTCGAGTTGATTGCCGTCGTCGCAATCCTCGCCGGTGGTGACGATGCCGTTGCCGCAGGTCGGCGCCGTGCAGTTGTTGTCGCAGGTATCGCCGTTGATCGAGTTGCCGTCGTCGCAGCCCTCGCCGGTGTTGGTGATGCCGTTGCCGCATCTCGTGATCTTGCAGCCGGCGCCGATCGCCGAGTCACAGCCGTCGTTGTTGGCAAGGTTGCCGTCGTCGCACTGCTCGCCGGTGTTGACGATGCCGTTACCGCAAGCGGCCGTCGTGCAGTTGTTGTCGCAGCTGTCGTTGTTGGCGGAGTTGCCGTCGTCGCACTGCTCGGGTGCGGTGGGGATGCCGTTGCCGCACGTCGTGATCTTGCAGCCGGTGCCGACCGCCGAGTCGCAGCCATCGCCGTTGGTCAGGTTGCCGTCGTCGCACTCTTCGCTACCCGCCTTGACGCCGTTGCCACATGTCGACGTCGTGCAGTTGTTGTCGCAACCGTCGCCGTTGGTGGCGTTGCCGTCGTCGCAGGTCTCGCCGGTGGTCGGGTTGCCGTTGCCACACGCGGTGATCTTGCAGTTGCCCGCTGCCGGACCCGCCGGGTTGGTATCGCAACCATCACCGTCGACGAGGTTGCCGTCGTCGCACTGCTCGCCGACGTTGACGATGCCGTTGCCGCACGCCGCGGTGGTGCAGTTCGGATCGCAGGTATCGGTGGTGCCGTTCGCGACCACCTGATTGCCGTCGTCGCACTGCTCGCCGGTGTTGACGATGCCGTTGCCACACCGCGTGATCTTGCAGTCCGTACCCGCGGCCGAGTCGCAGCCATCGTTGTTGGTGGTGTTGCCGTCGTCGCACTGCTCGCCGGCGTTGACCACCGCGTTGCCGCAGGCGGGCGTCGTGCAGTTGCCATCGCAGGTATCGGCGCCGCCACTGTTGACGAGGTTGCCGTCGTCGCACTGCTCACCGGCGGTGATGACCGAGTTGCCACAGCGCGTGAACTTGCAGTTGCCGCCCTGCGCGAGGTTGGTGTCGCAACCATCGCCGTTGACCTGGTTACCGTCGTCGCAGTCCTCGCCGCTATTGACCACGCCGTTACCGCACGCGGTCACCGTGCAGTTGTTGCTGCAGGTGTCGTTGTTGTTGGTGTTGCCGTCGTCGCAGACCTCACCCGTCGTGACGACGCCATTGCCGCAACGGGTGAGCTTGCAGTCGAAGAGGTTGTTGCCGGCGGCCACGTTGGTGTTGCTATCGCAACCGTCACCGTCGGTCTGATCGCCGTCGTCGCACTCCTCGTTCGCGGTGCCGTTGACCTTGCCATCACCGCACGCCGTCAGCGTGCAATCGATGTTGCAGCCCGCGGTCTCGGTCGGCGCCACGATCTTCGAGCCCTGCGCGGCTTGCGGAGCTGGGTCGCATGCCTCGCGGGTGTCGAGCGCGCCATCGGTGTTCTGGAACCCGTCGCCGCAACGGTTGACCACACAGTCGTTGCGGCAGTTGTCGGTGCTACTCGCGTTGCCGTCGTCACACTCCTCGATCGGATTACCGAGCGCGTCGAGGTCGACCACGCCGTTGCCGCACCCGACGCCGAACTTGCAGGTCGAGTCACAGTTGTCGCCGTTCTCGGTGTTGCCGTCGTCGCAGATCTCGCCCACGGCGGTATCGACGATGTTGTTGCCACAGATCTCTCGCGATCGACAATCGGCCGAGCAGCCGTCGCCCGCCACCGTGTCGCCGTCGTCGCAGGCCTCGCCGAAGTCGGTGATCGAGTTGCCGCACACCTCGACGGACTTGCAGTCGGGAGCGCAACCGTCGCCCGCGACGTTGTTGCCGTCATCGCAGATCTCGCCGGGGTCCTGCACCCCGTTGCCACAGTCCTCGACCTTGCAGGACGCCGAGCAGCCGTCGCCATCGAGGACGTTGCCGTCGTCGCAGGTCTCGCCGGAGTCGAGCACCGCGTTTCCGCACGGCGTGACGATGCAGACCTGCTGACTGGCCGCGCAGGCCGTGCCTTCAGGACACGAGAACCCGCGGCCGCAATCGACCGCGCCAGGCTCCGAGGGACAACCGGGCACCAACAGGGCCAGCGATCCGAGGACGATGAATTTAACAAAGCTCATGGGTTCCTCGTCGTCCTAGAAGCGTCCGAACACCATCGCGCCGGCAGAGTCGGGCGCGATGATGGGCAGGATGGTGACCGCCTTCTTCGACTGGTCGCGGCGGTACTCGTCGGCCGTGATCTCGTACGAGGTCCGGCGGTTGAGATAGACCAGCGCGGCTCCGGCGATCACCGCCGTACCCGCCACGCCATAGCTGATGATCGACAGCGTCTTCTTGTTGTCGCCGCTATCGCGCAGGCCGCTGATGCTCGAATCGACCATGCACCCCGTGCCCTGGCTGTCGTCGTTGCAGCGCGCGACCGCGGTGTCGAAGTCGTCGTAGCTCGACTGCGCCGACGTCGCGAGCACCGCGCCGACGCCACCGACGACGATGCCGGCGCCGATCACCGCGAACGGCATCCACTTCGCGTTCCACCGCCGCTGGTAGCGGGTCAGCTCCTCGGACGTGTACAGCTGGAGCTCGATCCGGAACCTCTGGCCAGGCTCGATGTACGGCGCGTCGACCTGCGCGTTGTACCCGGTGCGCTCGGCGACGATCGTGTGCTTGCCGACCCGGACGCGGAGCTCGATCTTGTTCGCCTTGCCGGTCTCGACGGTGAACACCTTGACGCCATCGATCAGCACGTTCGCGCCGAGCTTCTTGCAGCTGACCTCGATCCACGCGAGCGCCTTCGCGTTGACCACGAGGTACGCCTTTGCGTGCTCGAACTTGTCCTGATCGATCGGCGTGGAGCCGAACTCGATCGCCTTGGTCAGCGCGTTCTCGAGCTCGATCGGCTGGTCGAGGGTCCGGAGTGCGAGCGCCATGTTGTAGTAGATGGCGGGGTGTGGCCAGCTCCTGAGCGCTTCCTTGTACTTGTCGAGCGCGGCCGGAAACAGGCCGTTGTTGAGCTGCTTGTTGCCCTCGGAGAACAGCCGGAGCGCGGTGTCCTGACGATCCTTCGTCACGCCCTTCGCCCACGCCCGCTCGTCCCCACCTGACTGGAGGTTTCCCGTCGGTGTGGTGTTGGTTGCGTCGCCCGAACTGTCGGGAGCAGGCGTCGGCGCAGGTTGCGCCCGAACACTACCGATGCTCAGCCCGAGGCCAAGCGCGATTACCACCGCTCTGATCATGTAAGTCCCCGCTACTTGAGAATTTCGATCGACGTGCTGCCGAGCTGCTTCTTGAGATCTTCAGCGCGCTGTTGCGCTGCCTTGAGCAGCACCTCGGTCTCGGTCTTTGCCTTGACGGCTTCTTCCTTCGACGCGACGGCCTCGTTGCGTGCTTCCTTCGCCGCGGTCTCCTCACGCTCCGCCTTGCGCTTGGCATCCTCGGCGAGCTGCAAGTTCTTCGTCGCCTCGACGTAAGCGGCCTGCAGCTCGATCACCGTCTTCTTGAGGTTCTCGTCGGTGGTCGCGAACTTGGTGTCGACCAGCTGCTTCTCCGACAGCACCTTGAGCTTTGCCTGCACCTCGGCGAGGCGCTCGGCTTCCTTCTTCTGGATCTCGGCGAGCCGCTGCTCGGCCTCGGTGGTCTTGGTCTCGGCGACGCCCTTGAGGCGTTCGTTATCGGCGTTCTTCCGCTGGAACACGACGGCCATCACCATCGCCGCGACGACGATGCCCGACAGGATGATGAAGCCGACGACCACGTTGCGGCGCTTCTTGCGGACCGCCACCTGCTCGAGCTTGATCACCGCGTCGAGGAAGCCGCGCTCGACGTCGGTGAGCTGGCTCTTGGAGCGCCCTTCGGCGCCCCGCTGGCGGATCCGGAACTTCTTGGCCTCGTCGGCCATATCGCCGCGCCACAGCAGACCCGGGTCCTGACCCTTGGTGTGCCACTGGCGCGAGGCCGTGCGAAGCTGATCGACGAACGCCGCGTCGTCCTGGTTCTCGTCGAGCCAGCGCCGCAGCATCGGCCAGTTGCTGACCAGCGACTCGTGGACGATCTCGACCGTCGAGCCCTTGCCGCCCTCGAGGGTCTGCACGACAAGCAAGCGCGCATCGACCATCTGATCGACGAGCCGCTGCACTTCACCGACCTCGCGCGACAGCTCGCGAAGCTCGGCCATCGGCACGATCGCGCGTGTGCGCTCCGGCGTGACCAGGCGCAGCAGGATCGATCGGATCAACGCGGCCTTCGTACCGCCGAGATTCTCGACGACACGATCGGCGTGACTGGCGAGCGCTCCGGCGACGCCCCCCATCGCGTGATAGCTCTGCTGCGTCAGCAGCTTCTTGCCGGGGTCGCGGGCATCCCACAGCTTCATCGCTGCGAACTGCAGCAACGGCAGTGCGCCGGGCGTCGATTCGAGGTGGTTCAACATGTCGTCGACGATCTGCGCCTGCTCGAACCTGAAGCCGGCCATCTCGGCGGGCTGCACGATCGCGTCGCGTAGACCGTCACGACCCGGCGGGCCGAGAAAGAACAGACCCTGCGTCAGCTCGGCGACGAACCGCTGATCCTCGGCCACGCGATCCAGAAAGTCGGAGCGGATCGAGAGCACGACGCGCAGTGGGCTGGTCGCATCGTCGGCAACCGCCGAGAGACACGCGGTGAACGCGGCGCGCTCCGCCGGATCAGGGGTCTGCGTGTAGAGCTCCTCGAACTGATCGACGAACAGCAGCAGCCGGCGATTGTCGCGGCGCGCACGACCACGGAGCACGTGCCCGAGGTGACCGGGCTCGCGACGCAGCGTCTCGACGAGCTTCTTCTGCTCGGCCATCTCGTCGACGAGATTGACCGCGGTCGCGACCATCGGCTGGATCACCGACGCGAGCGCCTCGAGTGGGCTGCGGCCGGGACGAATGACCAGCGTCTCCCACAGCTCGCCCGAGCGCTTGAGCGCGGGAACCACACCGGCGCGCACGAACGACGACTTACCGACGCCGGAGCTACCGACGACCGCCATCAGCGGCTGGTCGCGGATGCGCGTCATCATCGACGCGATCTCGCTGCTGCGACCGTAGAACTTGCCGGCGTCGCCTTCCTGGAACGACGACAGGCCGGCGTACGGGCTCTCGTCGATCTTGAACGACGCCTGCGAATCCGTGGTGCGCTTGCCGGCGAACGGCTCGAGCACGGCGAGCAGCTCCTCGGCTGACTGCCAGCGCTGCTCCTTCAGCTTGAGCAGACAGCGATCGACGATCTGGATCAGCTCGCGCGGAACTTCCGGAGGCGCGGCCTCGGCCATCGACGGCATCGGCAGCTCGAGCATCGCGGTGACGACCAGCTGATTGCCGTCGAGCGGGTGCAGCGGGTGGCGACCGCAGATCAAGCGATGCAGCAGGATCCCGACCGCCCAGATATCGGTGAGGCGATCGATCTCGATGCCGATGCCCCACTGCTCGGGGGACATGTACTTGAGCGTGCCCATGATCGTGCCAGCACGCGTGAGGCTGGTGTTGGTACCGGTCGCGAGCTCGAGCGGGCTCGGCATCCGGATCGCCGACGACCCCTGCTTCTCCGCCAGCGCGCCGCCCTGCTGCATGACCTTGGCGATGCCGAAGTCGAGCACCTTGAGCGTGCCGGCCTCGGTGATGAAGATGTTGTCGGGCTTGAGGTCGCGGTGAACGATGCCTTGCTCGTGGGCGCACTGCAGCGCGCGAAGCACACTGCAGATGATCTCGACGCTACGCTGGTACGGAAGCTTCTGGCTATTCTCGGTCAGCGCCGTCAGCGGCTTTCCGGTCAGGAACTCGAGGACGATGTAGGGCGACGACGTGTGCTCGCCGACTTCATAGATGACGACGATGTTGTCGTGCTGGCAGCGTGCCGTGGTGCGCGCCTCGACGAGGAAGCGATCCGTGAGCTCCTTGTTCTGGTTGCTCTGGAGGAACTTGATGGCGACGCGACGACCGAGGCGAAGGTCGCGGGCGAGATAGACGGAGCCCATGCCGCCTTCGCCGATCATCTTGATCAGCTCGTACTGATTGATGCGCACACCCGGATGCGGTGTGGCGGTCGTCGCGAGCACGGCGGTCGACGCGCTCTCGAACTGATCCCACATCCCCGAGCGACCGGTGCCGGCCACCGATGGTGCGACCGACGAACGCTTCGCCCGCGGTTGCGCGATGCTGGTGCTCGCGAGCGGACTTGCGACCGCGCCGGGAATCGGTGTGCCATGCGCGATCGATCCCGGAACCGCGGTCGGTGTCGAACCGTTCGGCACCGGCGACGGACCTGCCGCACCGAGGACGACGGTCTGATCGACCGGCGAAGCACCGACGCGCGGCGCCTGCATGCCGGTCAGCGTCGGGTTCGCACGAGCACTATTGCCGGCGATCGTTGCATCGGTCGCGAGCCCGTTACTTCGGACGCCCGTTCCGGCCGCCACTGGTTGCGGTGTCTCCGAAGGGCTGTTCGGGCGCTGATGCGCGCCACTGTCGTTCGTATGACCGATTTGCGTCTTGTCCTGATCACTCATCTTCGTTCCTTCGAGGAAACCCAGCCAAACGAAGGCGTGTCTCGACAACACGCCGGTACCCCTGATCCGGACCTCCATCTTAGAACACCGGGTTCGCAATTTCCTGGGTCGCTGCCTAGGTTTAACGAACTACATGTACGTGTCGCTCGCTCGGTAAACTGCCGAGATCGCTGATCGATCCGAGGAGTTTTCGGAAACCAATCTATAAGTGCGGTGTCCGGAGCCCGTGCGCGTGGCGTTCCTCACTCTGATCCTCACTCTGGTCGCGGCATGCAACACGGTCTACGACCCGGTCGACGACATCCCGCATCGGGTCCTCCCGAACACCGGCGCCGCGATCAGAACGATCCTGGCCGAGACCGGCAACGTGCAGGTCTACGCGGTTGGCGAGTACCACGTGACGTCACCGTTGCACGATCGCGTCGCCGCACCACTCGCGCACTTCACCGACGACATCGTCGGGAGGTTGTCGACGTGGGCCGATGATCTCGTCGTCGAGGCGTGGTTCGACGCGAGCTGCGCGGGCGACGATACGGTGCAGGCGCAGATCCAGGCGGTCACCAACCGCCCGGCGGCAGCCGCGGATCTGACCCAGCTCGCAGCGACGAAGCTGCCGATGCACGGCCTGCCGATGACCTGCATCGAGCACTCGAGCATGCTCGACGCGAAGGGCCGCGTGGACTTCTTCCGGCTCCTCGTGATGGTCACCGACAAGCTGCGCGAGAGCACCGAGCGGCTGGTCAAGCAGGGTCACTCGGTGATCGTCTACGGCGGTGCGCTCCACAACGATCTGTATCCGCGGTGGGCGCTCGAGGAGCTGTCGTATGCGGCGCCGCTCGCCAAGCAGACCACCGTGGTCGAGATCGATCTCGTCGTGCCGGAGGTCGTCGAGCCACTGAAAGTGCTGTGGCAGGAGCCGTGGTACCCACTGCTGTCGCGCAGTGGCCCGAGTCGCGTGCTGCTGTGGGAGCGCGGTCCGAACAGCTACGTGATCATCCTGCCGGCGAAGTCGGAGGCCGTCGCACGTCGTTAGCCCGCGCGAGCCCGCGCGAGCCCGCGCGAGCCCGCGCGAGCCTGCGCGTGGTGCGTGCGCGTCACTTGGTGACGGGAAGCGTGCCGAGCCGGAACATGTAGACGTCGTTCGATGGCGTGGTCCCGGTCGCACGGATCTTCTGGCTCTGGTTGCCCTGCGGTGCGATGACGAGCGCGATCGCGATCGCATCGGTCTTCCACTCGTTCGGAAGCTTGATCGTGAAGCGCTCGCGGATGTACTCGTCCTTCTGCCAGCGCGTCGTCGGATACGAGCCATCGGCGGTCAGTCGGAAGTTGCTGCGTAGCGCGCTGATCGGCACGGGATCGGTGAGCTGTGCATTGGCGTCGACGGGCCACGCGGCGAGCTGGAACTTGTAGGCGACGGAGGTCGGCTCGTTCGGCTTGAAGTAGATGTACAGGTCCGTGGCAAGGCTCGGGATCGGCGGCTTCGAGAGATCGCGCCCGATGCCGAGGATCTCGACCTTGCCGTTCTCGAGCGAGGTGTTCTCGACCTTGACCTCGACGGTCGGTTCCTTGCGCAGCAGGACGTCCTCGATGCCTCGGAACGCCTGGTTGAACTTGGGATCACGGTCGTACATCACGCGATCCATCCAGGTCGCCAGCTCGCGCTTCATGGTGTCGAGCGCAGGCGAGGGCTTGAGCGCGAGGTTCGTGAGCTCGGCGGGATCGGAGACGCGATCGTAGAGCTCGTAGATGTTGCTCGAGAGGAAGTAGATCAGCCGATAGCGATCCGAGATCGCGGCGCGCCGCTTGTTGGGGGCGTTGGTCTCGGCGAACACGACGCGTTGCTTGTCTTGTTTTCCGTAGAACAGCGAGCCGACGAGGCTGCGGCCCTCGAACCGCTCCTTCGTGACGTCGATGTTCGCGAGCTGCGCGACGGTGGGGACGATGTCCATCGGCGTGACCGGACCGCCGATCGTTCGCGGCGTGTTGTCGGGGATGAAGAACATCAGCGGCACGTGCGTGAGCTCGCGATACAGCGCGGTGCCGTGGGTCCCGAGGGGGATGCCGTGCTCGCCCATGCTCTCGCCGTGGTCGCTGGTGACGATCACGATCGTCTTGCTGAACTGCGGCATCCGCTTCATCTCGTCGAGGAGGCGGCCGACCTCCTGATCGGTCCACCGCAGCTCGCCGTCGTAGAGGTCACCGTCCTCGCGGCCGTAATCGACGACGTCGGGGTGCGCGACGTAGCGGCCGTGCGGATCGATGTAGTGCGCCCACATGAACCACTTGCGCTCGTGGTTGCGCGACATGAACGCGAGCACGTGATCGGTGACCTTGTCGGCGACGACGCGGAACGGATCGGGCTTCTCGCCGATCGTGTTGTCGAACTCGTCGAAGCCTTGCTCGATGCCCCAGTCGCTCCACCACTCGTGCGAGCCGATCGCGCCGGTGTAGTAGCCGCCGCGCTTCATGATCTCGGCGAGCATGAGGTTCTCGGGGAGCAGGATCGGTGGCCAGCCCGGGCGGGGCTCGTCGGTGAAGGCGATGCCGGAGTGGAAGAACCGGGAGGTCAGGATCGCGGGGATCGAGGCCATCGTGCCGGCAGCCGGGGCGTGTGCGAACGTGAAGTTGGTCGAGCGCGCGGCGAGCTCGGCGAGGCGTGGCGTGGTATCGCGGCCCTTCTCCTTGTAGCCGCCGAACGACGTGTGGTCGTAGCGAACGGTGTCGACGGTGAGGAGCAGGATGTTCCAGTCCTTCTTGAAGCTGCCCGGGACCGGCGCGAAGTCACCCTTCGGCGGGATCAGCTCCGCCAGCGTGGTATCGCGGCCATCGCAGTTCTGATCGATGTTGTCGCCGGGGAGGTCGCGTTCGCCGGGGTTGATCTCGGCGTCGAACGGCGCGCAATCGACCTCGCCGAGGAGCGAGCCGAAGCCGTCGCGATCGAGATCGTTCGCGGCACGCACCAGCTCGATCAGCTTCTCGAGCGCGGGCGAGCCGGTATACGCGGTGTACTTGGTCTCCGGATCGGCGCCGAACCAGACCAACGTGGTGAGGAAGAGGACGAGCGAGCCGGTCGCGAGGATGCGCGCGCGGGGCCTGGTGCGTGGCCGGCGCTTCGCGAGCACGGCATGACGCGCACCGAGGCCGAGGCCGACGGCGACGACGATCGCGCTCAGGATCAGCCGCACCGGCAACACCGAGCGACTCTGTGGGAGCACGTTCCAGCTCACCGCGACGCCGGCGATCACGACGCCGGCGAACGCGACGCCCGCCGCGCGCCAGCGACCGAGTGGGTTGAACGCGCGAAACGGACCGAGCGCGCGTGCGCCCGTCGTGGCGGCGATCATCAGGCCGCGATGGAGCGGGATGCAGACCACCACGGCGCCGATCGCGCACGCGGCGATCACCCCCGCGGTCAGCTGGGGTTCCTTGAACCGCTCGGTTGCCCATGCGGCGGCGCGCTGGACGATCAGTCCGAGGACGAGCCCACCGAGGACGCCGGCCCACAGCTGCGGGACCCCACGGCGAATGCCGTCGCCGAGTGGGCGCACCGCGAACAGCCCGGGGTTCGTCGCGGTGCCGGGATCGATGCGGGCGCGGATCGCGCGGACGGCGAGCATCAGCGCGACCAGTCCGAGCGTGAGGAGCAGCCACAGGATCGAGGCGAGCGTGGCGGTCAGGGCGACCAGCTCGAGCTTGCTGATCAGCGAGGTCTCGCCGCTGTACGCCCACAACGTCAGCACGTACTCGATGGGCGCGAACAGCAGCACGCCGCCGGCGGCCATCGCGATCGCGCGCTCGACGTCGGCGCGCATGCCATCGCCGAGGGACTTGTACGTCGTCACGACCCTTCACGTCGTATCACGACCCACGGCAAAACGCCCACGTCTCCCAGGCTGGGCAGACGTGACAGAGGCGTCGATTCATGCGATGCCACCCGGGTTGTTGACCTCTTCCGACAAGCACGAGCCGGCGACGGTCCCGCCCGATGACGTGCAGGCTCCGAGCGCGGACGAGCTCCGACGCTGGGTCCTGGCCTACCTCCGCCACGCGCCGCTGTCGCTGACGCTGCGCGAGATCAATCGGCTGATCGCCGTCGATGCGGTCGCGCGGAACACCGGCACGACCCTCGATGTCGGCTGTGGCGATGGCTTCTGGTGGACGCTGCGAGATGGTCGCAACGAGGTCTACGGCATCGACATCTCCGCGCGCGAGATCGCCCAGGCGAAGTCGCGGATCAACGCCGCGCTCACCGATGTGTCGCGCGAGCGGCCGTTCCCGGGCGTCGAGTTCGACGAGATCATCGGTAACTGCTCCCTCGAGCACGTGCCGGATATCGATGCCGCGCTGCTCAATCTCCGTCGCGCCGCGGCCCCCGGCGGACGCCTGATGATGTTCGTGCCCACGCCGCGCTGGGCGTATCAGGGTCGCGTGCAATCGTGGCTGCTCGATCGCTACCCGCGCCTCGCGATGACGGTCTCGGGTGCGCTCAACGGCTTCTTCCAGCACTGGCACCTCTACGACGCGAAGGTGTGGACGCGGCTCCTCGCCCAGAACGGCTGGCGCGTGCAGGCCACCTACGGCCTCGGTAGCGCTCGCTCCGAGTTTCTCTTCCGCCTGTTCCTGCCGCCCGGGTTCGTCGAGTTCCTCGCGAAGAAGGTCACCGGCTTCTACCCGTCGAAGCTCACGCGCTACCTCCCCGATGCGCTGCTCGGACCCGCGGCGAAGCTCGTCACCTGGGCGGTCAGCGATCCGCTCGTGCCCGTCGATTCGCCCACCGCATACGAGTACCTGATCGTCGCCGAGGCCGACGAGCTGCCCGAACGTTGATGGACAGCACCGACTACTTCGCGAACCACGTGCGGGCACGCAAGTTCCCGTGGACGCTCTACCACCAGCCGCTCGAGCGTGACCTCGCGCGCTTCCTCGACGGTGTCGATCACGGCGAGGTCCTGGTCGTCGGCTGCGGTTTGTTGCACGAGATCGATGCGGCGCCGCCGGGCCTGCGCTTCCATGTCGTTGACATCGACGCGCGTGCGGTCGAGGCCGTGCTCGCGAAGGGGGATCCACGGCTCACGGGGGGCACCGTGGTCGCGCCGGAAGCGCCGATCGATCTCGGGCGCAAGTTCGCCGCGATCTACGC